>ERZ780203.992-NODE-992-length-24508-cov-4.456018_pt1 | contig 24508 bp, 11 predicted proteins | sample MGYA00511168_ERZ780203 | MGnify/ENA primary metagenome ERZ780203 (study PRJEB29588, sample SAMEA2156577) | human gut metagenome | biome: human gut; feature: human-associated habitat; material: faeces | place: Denmark | collected 2008/2010 ...
GAGGGAACCGTGCTGCCGTCTTGGAGCGCATACGCTATTTCCGCGCCTTCCGCCGCGCCGCTTGCGGTCGCGACCGAAGCGGTATAGGCCTCGCCCACCGTAGCCGCGGTGAGCGTCTGACCCGTGTAAGAGAGCGCCGCGGGCTCGCCGCCGCAAGCAGCGGCGACGCCCAGCAGCACAGTCAGACAGATCAGACACAGCGTGCTTATAAGCACTTTGATGTGTTTAGATCTCATTTAAGTATTCTCCTGTCCGAAATTATTTTCCGGATCATCCGTCCTTTATTTCTTTTTGATAATGACGAGCACTACGGACGCAATCGCTCCGACTGCGGCGATGATTGCAAACACGAGTGCGACGGTGACCGTCGAATTCACTCCGTCCACCTTCTCGTCCGTCGCGTCGATTCTGCCGTTAAGGTCGCTCACCGCGCCGTCCACCTTGGTGTTGATGTCGTCGGTCGCGCCGGTGATCGCGTCGGTCGCGGCATTGGACTCGACAACCACCGTGAAGGTAGCGTACGCCGTTTCGAAGTTCGTCGCCTGAGCCGCGACGGTGAACGAATATGTTCCCGCGGCCGTCGGGGTACCCGAAAGCATACCGTTGCTGAACGTCATTCCTTCGGGAACGTTGCCCGAGTACAGCGAGTAGGAAACGAGCGCGCCGTAATCGTATACGGTGTTAAGCGTCGCCGTGGTGACCACCGCGCGGTAGGACTCGCCCACCGTAGCCTTTTCGAGCGTAGAGCCGGTATATACCACCGCCGCGCCGTGAGGCACGTCCATAGCGTTGCTGTTGGCAACGGTGTAGAGCACGTTGTGCGCCATCTTCTGAAGTCCGGCAATCATCGTGGCGTCGCCCGCGACCTCTTCGGCGGTCAGAACGCAATGCTCGGGAAGCTGTATGCCGTACACGGCGGCGTCAAGGGTGATGTCGTTGCCGGCGCGGAGCATCTGCTCTGCGACCAGGAAGTCGTAGATCGCTATATCGGTGTTGACGAAGCCGTCGAAGCCCCATTCGTTACGCAGGCACTGAGTGAGCAGTCCGTAGCTGCCGCCGCACCATTCGGTGCCTATACGACTGAACGAACTCATCGCCGCGCCCGCTTTGCCGATTTCAACCGCAAGCTGGAAGGGTTTGAGATAAATCTCGCGGATTGCCTGCTCGCTGACCCAGATACTGAGACCGGAAGTTATGGAGCCCTCGCTTCCCATCATGATACCGCGGTCGGTGCCGCCGTCCTCATGCACGGCGAAGTGTTTGATGAATACGTAGCAGCCTTTTTCCGCCGCGCCGAGCGACGCGTTTGCCGCCATCATGCCTGCGAGGTAGCCGTCCTCGCTGTAATACTCGGTATATCTGCTGAGGAAAGGCGAACGGTGGGTGTTCATGCCGGGGCCGTACCAGCCGGTGTAGGCCTTGACCGCCGTGCCCGTATCGCTTCTGCCCCACAGACCCTGGTCGCCCATCATCTTGCCCATTTCAAAGGCAAGCTCTTTGTTCCACGTAGCCGCAATGACGGGAGCGGTCGCGAATCTCGTGAACAGCGCGCCCGCAGTACCGTTACCCGACCAGCCGAGAGGAGAGTCGGTGTCCAGCGTTTCGGGCTTGCCGATGTAAGGTATGGCGTTGGACTTGAAGCCGCCGTACATGAACATCTGCGTCATCTCGTCGAGAGTAAGCTGCTCGATAAGCGACTGCCACATGGGATCGTCGTAACTCTTGCCGATCATGTCGGAGAGCATGATTTCGGCGGTTGCGGGACGGGTTGCCGCGTCGGCATACACGGGCATATCGTCTTCGGCCACGTACCAGGGCTGCGTACCGTCGCCGGTATCATCATAGTCGCAGATGCCGTCGCCGTCCGAGTCGGTCGTGAGCGCGATCGTCACATCCCAGTCGTCGAACTCGCCTGCCGCGGTGTCGAGCACGTTGTCCGCATTCTCGTTTACGGTCGTAAGCGCTTCGCCGTCCGCATCATAATTGTAAAGCGAACGTCTCTGCGGCTGCTTGGAGTTATCCGCATTGGACGCAAAGTCGTCGCGGGACAGCTCTTCGAAGCCTTTTGCTCCGGAATGCGTTTCCTCGGTTTTTTCTTTTGCGCCGAGGCCGGCGAGATCGTCGAACGCGTTATGTATATCTTCGCCCGTCTGGTCGCTCTTGGTGATCACGATGTCTTCCGCCACGGTGAACGTGAACGTCATATTCTCACCGGCTTTTACGGTATGCGAGTCGGTGCGGAGCGACAGCACGTATTCGCCCGCTTCGAGCACCCACGCGCCGTTGCCGTTATTTGCGTCCACGTCGTAGGACGCCATGTCGCTGGGCTTGATCTTCAGCGTCACGGTATCGTTGCTACCAGCCGCGATAAGGTCGGTCTTGGCGAAGTCGCCGAGCACCACCGACGATTTTTCGAGATTTGCATTAGAATCGTAAGGCGCGGTGTAGTACAGTTCCACAACGTCCTTGCCCGCAGCGGCGCCGGTGTTGGCGACATCCACGCTGACGGTAATCGGCTTGTTGACGTTTGCCGCAGTGATGGCGCCGGTGAGTTCCGCCGCATTCTGCACCGTCCAGTCGAACGTCGTATACGACATGCCGTAGCCGAACGGATACGTCACGTTCTGCTCGTACCAGTCGGAATCCGCTTCGGCAAGCTCGGTCGCCATGGTTTCGTAGTAACGGTAACCCACGTAAATGCCTTCCTCATAGTCGGTGAAGTAAGCGTAAAGCGGATTGCCCTCCTCGTCCACGTACTGGTTGCCGCCGGCAACCGTAGCCGTGGGTTCTATGGAGTTACGGCCGAAGTTGTTGTACGTCGGATCCTCGGTGAAATCTACCGGATATATATCCGCCAGTTTGCCGGAAGGATTGATCTCGCCGCTGAGCAGCGGACCGACGACGTTGAGGCCGCTTGCGCCCGGGTTGCCTATGAGCAGGATCGCGTCGACGCCTGCGTTGGCGTCGAGATCTTCCAGTTCGAGCGGCGTGGAATCGTTGATTATGACGATGACTTTATCGAACACGCCCGCGGTTTTCTGCGCCACGGCGTATTTGACGAGCTCCTGCTGCACCTTGTCCAGCGAATGCGCGTGCTTTGCGCCCGAATTCTTATCCGTCATCGTTCTGCCGCCGTCCGCGCTGGCAGCCTTGGTCGCGGACAGCACGACGATTGCGGCGTCGCCGTAGTCGCCGAACGAATAAGCCACGTCGGACGTGAACTTATTGATGCCGAACGGATCGGTCTGCGCATTTGCGCCCGCGAGCGCGGCATAGTCGCTGGTATTGCTCTCGCTCGCGCTCATCCAGTCGGTGTAAGCCGCGCGGACTGCGGGGTTTGTCCGGAAACCGGAATCCTGCAGGCTGCCGTAGATATCCGACGTTGCGATCGTTACGCCCGCGGAAGCGTCGGTATCGTTGACGGACGCGCCCGTTTCCGGCTCTATGGAATTATAGCCGAACAGCGTCACGCCGGCAGCGTCCGAGCCCACTCCGCCGGGAGAGAGCGGCAGCGCGCCGTTGTTGTTTTTGAGCAGCACCGCGCCCTCTGCGGCAATGCGCTCGTTGAGTTCCGCGCCCGCGACGATCGATTCCTCTTTGCTGGAATAATCGGACGAGTAGCGCGCGTTGGAAGCAGCCGAAGGGCGGCTTACCTGTACGTTAGTAAAAGAGATCGCACACGCAAGAACGATAACGGCTATGGCCATCACGAGAATGCGGGCGATCTTGGATGCTCTTTTACTCATTGTCTTACCTCCTTTTGATATAGGGAGGGGCTGGCATAAAAATCATCAAATTACCCCTCTGTGCAATGATTGTAAAATAACGGAAATCGCTTTTCAACCCATCTTCCGTAAACCGTCGATTTCGTTCCGTAAACCGTCGTTTTCGCACGGAAAAATTCGGTTTTGACAAAAAAGTGCATAAAAAAAGCTCCCCTTACGGGGAGCGGAGTTACAGCGGTCTTTATACGCGGCGATTAGTGCGTATATGAGCATATATTTTTATATTATATAGAAATACGGTCACTTTGCGCCGCGTATGCGGTCACGCAGGCTCTGCATGCGCGTGTCCAGCGCATACACTTGTTCGGCACAGTCTTTGAGTTCGGCGACTATTGCCGCCGAGTCGGCTATTTCCTTCTTGTATTTGATGCCGTGCTCGAGCGTTGCCCAGAAATCCATAGCGATCGTGCGCAGCTGCACTTCTACGCGGACGTCGTTCTTCTCGTTGGAAAAGAACACGGGAACCTCGACGATCATATGAAAACTGCGGTAACCGTTTTCCTTCGGTTTCTGTATGTAGTCTTTTATCTTTACTACGCCTATGTCGTCCTGTCCGCCCAGCATGGCGGCGACGGTGTATATATCGTCTATGTATTGGCAGATGATGCGCACTCCGGCAATGTCGTTTAAGTTGGAAACCATGTTCTCGATACTGAACGGCAGCCCCAGTCTCTTCATTTTGCCGAAAATGCTTTCGGGCGACTTCACGCGGCTGTATATCGCCTGTATGGGATTGCGCTCGTGCGAGATGGAAAGCTCCTCGTTGAGCACCTCGAACTTGGTGCGCACCTCGCGTATCGCACAGCTGTACAGCGTCATGCAACGGCGGAAATCGAGAAAAGTATTTACGAACAGTTCGCTTTCCTCGCTCGCGCCCAATTCGTGGGAGAGCGACGAGCGCAGATCCCTGACCGTGTCGACTATGTCTTTGTTTTCCATTTATTACTCCGCGTCCGGCGCCTTGCCGCCGAATATTCTGTTTATTTCGGTGACGTGACCGAGCACCCGCTCGAGATCGGCGACGTCGTAAGCGCTGACCTTTTCGGTCAGATGCGCGAGTCTGTAATCCACCAGCTTTTTCAGATATTCCCTGCCCGCGGCCGACGGCTCGACGAGCACCTCGCGGCGGTTGTCGGGATTCGTGTACCGCTCGATATAACACAGCTCTACGAGTCCGTCCGCGATTTTGGTCGTCTGCTGTTTGGATATCCCCATAAGCGACGCCAGTCTGTTCATGGTCATGCTGCTTTCGCCGGGCGCGGCGAGCACGAGCAGCGCCAGATGTTCGAGCGACGTCAGCTTGGGCAGTCCCGCAATATCCGGCGGCGCCATCATCGACCGCTTGAATCCCGGCGCCATGACCATGAGCTGCTTCACGATCCGCTCGATCAGCGCTTTCTTTTTACCGTCTTCTTCGTTATTCATGATTTCCCTCCGTTATTATCCCGAAAGACTATCCATATTCGGCAACTGTTTGGTTTTATGTATGAATATAATATTTCACCTACCTTAATTGTTTATTAAAAACGGGAGCGTCTTCCGAAGAAGACGCTCCCGCCGGAGCCGCGCGGATTGTGTATTTGAGGGGCACGCGGCTCCCGGGATGGCTTATTGTCTGCCCTGCTCGCCGTGCTTTATGCGTTTGACGGCGCGGATTATCACCACGGCGCCCCACGCTATGAGGCCGATGGGCACGGCTATGTCTATGACGATGAGCACGATGCGCCAGTACGCCATATATGTCTGATAAATGACGCCCTCGCCTATGCCGTTCATCGCGTTGGAATTGACCACCGTGTACAGCACATGCTTCGTCGCTTCCTGCATCACATAGACGTCGACGGCGTCGTTAGCGTCATACCACGACGAAGGCATTATGGTATCCAGCCACGTGTCGCCGCCGGCGTATACCATCTGTTCCATGTCCATATGAGGCTGATTGGACGCGAAGTCGCATATCACGGTGCCGGCGAAGCCCCATTCGTTCCGCAGCACTTCCGTCATCAGGCGGTAGTCCCCGCCCGTCCACTTGGTGCCTATGCGGTTGAACGAGCTCATCATCGCCGTCGTTCCGCCTTCCTTGACCGTTATCTCGAACGGCTTTAAGTACAGCTCGCGCAGCGACTGCTCCGTCAGCCACGTGCATACGCCGCCGCGGTGCGTTTCCTGCTCGTTCGCCGCAAAGTGCTTGACGTAGCAGTACACGCCCTTCTCCTGCGCGCCGCGGATGACCGCAGCCGCCATTTTGCCCGTCAGCACGGGGTCTTCGCTGTAATACTCGGGGTTGCGTCCGCCGAACGGCGTGCGGTGCAGGTTCACGCCCGGAGCGTACCAGCCGCTGTAAGGTTTGTCCTCGGTATATCCGATCAAGCCTTCGTTGCCGACGGCTCTGCCCATGGCTTCCGCAAGTTCCACGTTCCAGGTAGCGGCAATGACGGGCTCGCAGCAGTACACGCAGGTATCCGTCACGATGTCGCCGCTGCCCATGAACTTGGTGAAGCCCGCGGGGCCGTCGGTGTCTATCGTTTCGGGTTTGCCTATATAATCTATGGACGGAGTCTTGAACGCACAGTTGCTCAGCGTGTCCCACAGCGACGATACCGTGATACGCGTCATCAGCTGATCCCACAACTCGTTGTCAGGGTCAAGACCTCTGAGCTCGTACAGCTGCAGTCCGTCGCGGCTCTTCGTCGAAGCGGGTTTGCGGTTTGCCGCCGCGTCTTTGACGACATCGCTGTCAGCGGTCAGCGGATTGCCGCTGCTCCTGTCCGTGCGCAGCCCGTCTATGAAACTCTGCTGTGCGGCCTTCTCGTCCGCCGTTCTCATGGAGGGTGCGGTGCCAGTCCAGTCCGAACGCGACAGTACGCTGCCCAGCTGATCGTCTGCGTCGTCGAAGCGGTTCTCCACCTCGTAGCCCGTCGACGGGTCGGAGGCAAAGCTTACGCTTTCCGCAAGCCGCGTCGTCACGGACGCGTCGACGCTGTGCGCGTCGGAGCAGACGCGGAACTCATACTCGCCCGCGTCCAGCCTGTAACCGCCGCCGCTCTTGTTCGCATAGTCATAGGAAGCGAAGTCGTAAGGCTTGAACGTAAGCTTCACGTCCTGCGAATTGGGTTTGCCCTCGCCCGCTTCGGAAGCGGGATACAGCATATCCGTCTTGGCGAACGCCACGAGCACTTCGCTCGATTTTTCCGTTCCGCCCGAAGTATACGGCAGACCGACGTACAGCTGCACGACGTCCTTGCCGGGGCGCTCGCCGATGTTCGTCACCGTCACGGTAACGCTGATTTCTTCGTTTTCCGACCACGAGGCGTTCTGGGTTATGCCGCTTTCTTTTATAGTCTTGCCGAACGTCGTGTACGACAGGCCGTAGCCGAAGGGATAGACGACGTTGTCGTCGTACCACTCCTCGTCGCCCGCCCCGCGCGTTTCGAAGTAACGGTATCCCACATAGATGCCTTCCTCGTAGTCGATGAACCACTGCGTCTGCGCGGTGCCGCCCACCGTATAGCTGTCGAGATTGGCGATACCCTTGACGCTGAAGTTTTCCACGGCGGGAATGGCCATGAAGTCGCGCGCATACGTGTCCACCGTTCTGCCCGACGGATTCACTTCGCCGCTCAGGATTCTTCCAAGCGCCATGATGCCCGTCTGTCCGGGCAGGCCTATCTGAATGGCCGCGCCCACTTCGGACGCGAAGTCATAGTCTATCGCGGTGGCGTCGCCGTCGGCATGTGAGTCGAGGAATCCGAGTTCGATCGGCGTGCCGCTGTTGACGATCAGCGCCACCTTGTCGAAGTTCTCGCACGCGAGGCGCAGCATGTTCTGCTCGTTCTCGTCCAGTTCGAGATAGTGGTCGTCGGCGGACATCGCGCCCGCGGTGTTTATCATCGTCGTGGGCAGGTCGGAGTTCTCCCCGCTCGTACGCGTGATCACCACGAGAGCGAGATCGTTATAGTCGTCGAACGATTCCAGCACCGCGGCGGGATACGTGTCCGGATCCGTCTCGCCCGTTGCGAAACCGGACGGTATGGCGCCCGATTCCATGCTCGGAGCGGATGGTCTGGGATCGCCGGACTGCGAATTATCCTCGTAGAACTCTTTAAGCGTTGTGTTGTAATCGAAACCCGCCGCTTCCAGACTGTCGAAGATGGTGGCCGGATTCTCTATGCTGCCGCCCACGCTGCCCGAGCTGCCGTAGGACAGATTTACGCTGTTCTTGCCGAACACACTGACGCGCGGCCTTGCCGACACCGAAGAATCGGACACCGGCGTGGCAACGGGCAGCACGTTGTCGTTTTTCAGCAGTATGAAGCCCTCTTCGCAGATGTCTTCGTTGACCGCGTTGCCGTTTGCCAGCGCGCTCGCCTTGTCCGTTATGCCTTCGTCGGCGACGAAGTAGTTGTTGTCGCCCGTGCCGCCCACCTTCTCGCTGCGCTCGCCGCCGAACATCGTGTCCATCAGTCCGGGCAGCACCGTCGTCGCGACAATCGACACCGCGATGAGTATCGCGATAAGCACCACCGTAACGATGAACCATACGCGGACGGCGACGCTTTTAAGCAATGATTTGATCATTTTCCTTTCTCCTTTGCCGCGCCGCTCAGTCCCTCAGGCCGTCGAGATTGGACTCGAAGCACATGCCTTCCGTCCAGTCGATGTCGGCGTTCGTGTAGATGTACATGCAGTCGAACATGGGCGCCGTGGCGTTCATCGTGCCGCCGAGGCTCTTTTCGTTGTCTATCGTTATGACGATTTCGTTGTCGCCCTCCCGAAGAGAAACGTCGTCGTTGATGACGAAATTGCTGAACGGACGGCGGGTGCCGGTGGTGGGATCGGACACGCCGGTGAATTCCAGCGTTTCGTATTCCACTTCGTTCCCGTTCACCGTTATGGGCATTTCGTCGTCGCTGAGCGTGAAGTCGGAGCCTTCGCCGGTAAGGCGCAGGACGATGACACAGCCGTCGACGTCGGAGTCGGAGGTTATGTGGAAGGTGAGCGAGTTGCCGTTGACGTACATGTATCCCACATAGAATCCGTTGCTTGCGCCGCCGTTCATGTTATCCACGTCGATGAGGCCTATGCCTTCCACGGAGCTGGACCAGCCCACGCCGATCTTGCCCGTCATATCCACGTACTCGGCTTCGAACGTATGGATCATCAGCCACTTTGCGTACAGCGTCGTATTGCTCTGCACGAACGTATTGAAGTTGTATTCGGTCGTGCACTCCGCGTCGGCATACCAGCCCATGAACGCGTAATCGTCGCGCGAAGGATCCGCGGGCTTGGTAATGCGTCTGCCTGCGTTGATCGTCTGCGAGTAATAGTCGCCCGCTTCGTCGTAGTTGTAAGAGAATGTCACGGTGACGGTGTCGCCGGTAGCTTCTTCCCAGCCTGCGTACAGCGTCATATTGCCGGTTACGGCGGACGTGAACACGAATTCGGTCGTGCATGCCGCGTCGGTATACCAGCCGGTAAACACATAGCCGTCGCGCGTCGGAGCGGTCGGCTGCGTCACCGTGCCGCCGATCTGTACGGATACGGACGTAGACGTCCCGCCGGAATAGTTCGCGTCGAACGTCACGGATGCGGAAGTCTGCGTCCAGCCCGCGTAATAAGTGACGTCGGAAGTGATCGCGTACTCGAAGTCCGCCTTGGTCGTGCATGCCGCGTCAGTGAACCAGCCGTCGAACGAATAATTGTCGCGCGTGGGGTTGGCGGGCGGCGTCACCACTCCGCCGTCCTCGACGGTGGTCGTGTAGTCGTCGGGCGCGCCCTCGTAGTTGTAATCGAAAGTGACGGTGTACCCGGTCGCAGACGTTTCGGCAGGGCCGCACGCGGTCAGCAGAAAAAGCGCCGCGGCGACCAGTACGGCCGCAATAAGCATTCTTTTCAATTTCATTCGGTTTCTCCTTTATTTCTCGGATAACGATACCCAAGGGTGACTTGCGCCACCCTTGGAATCATCGCTATCGGTTTAAGTACGTTTTACTCGGCATCCTTGCCGCGTTTCTTCACGAATGCGAAGACGGCGAAGCCGATCGCGGCAGCGGCGAGCACGGCGCCGGTTACGCCGATACCCATCAGCGAACCGCAGCCGCCCTCGTCGCCGTTCTCTCCGGCTTTTTCGAGCGCTTCCACTCTGCTCTCGAGCGCGTCGAGATCGGCAGAGGATGCAGAACCTTCAAGCGCCGCTATATCGGCCTTGATCGCCGCAAGTTCTTCCGCGAGATCGGTATCGCCGAGCGCCGCTTCGAGCGCGGCTATGCGCTCTTCGAGCAGCTCGATTTCCGTCTTGCCGCCCGTGGGCTCTTCTCCGCCCACGGTGATCGTGACGGGAACGTTATACTCGGCGGTATTGTTGCCCGACGTGACCGTAACCACGACGGTAAAGCCGAACGTCCCGAGCTCGGTCGGCGTGCCGACTATCTCGCCCGTCGCGGTATCGAGCGACAGTCCTGCGGGAAGCGTTCCGTCAAGCGCGTAAGTTTTGGCGTTGTCGACGAATACCGTCGTGTCGACCGCGCCCGTATACGACTTGCCGTATTCGGCAGCGGCGGCTTCGGCATACGAGAACGCCGGGGTAACCTCTATCGTCATGTCGGCGGTAGTGCGCACCCACTTGTCGTACACTGCCCTGACGGTGAACGTGAACGTGCCCGCGCTGCCGACGGGTGTGCCGGAAAGCGTGCCGTCCTCGGCGAGGGTCAGACCCTCGGGCAGGCTGCCGCCGATCACTTCGTAGTACGCTTCGGTCGCGCCCATGTCAACGGCGACGGACTGATTGACTGCCGAGCCCTGAGCCACAGTGGTCATGGTCTTATCGGCAAACTTTCTGAGGTCGTAGCCGTTCTTGCCCGCCATTATGTTGGCTTCCATATAGAGCACGCGCTGAGCGCACATACGTATGTAGTAGTACTGTACGTCGCTCTGCACGGGATCCACTTCAGCGGCAACGTCATCGGCGGATATCTGACGGAAGTAACCGTTCGCTTTTGCGGCCTCTGCTGCCATATCCGCGTTCGAGTTGCTGGTCAGCGCGCCCGCGGTATAGTCCTTGGTAAGTTCGTAGTACGTAAGCACGAGCTTACGGCTCTGATACGTACCCGTCGAAACTATGTCGCCCTCTTCGTAATTGCGTTCGATGCTGAAATTGCGCACGCCGGTGACTTCGACGGAGCCTTTGCCGTCACGCAGGCTGCTGTTCCAGGTTCCGTCGGGAACGAGGGTGCCGAGGGGCAGGTCGTTGCCCGCGCGGAGCAGCATGGTGCTGGGCCAGCAGTTGCTGTTGTACATATCGGTGACGATCGCGCCGTCGAATCCCCACTCATCGCGGGTGAGCTCCTGAATGAGCTTATAGTTGACGGCAGCGGCGACCTGACCTATGCGGTTGAACGACGTCATGATACCGGTCGCGTTGCCTTCCTGGATAGCCATCTGAAAAGGCTTGCAGTAGGTCTCGCGGAACGCCTGCTCGGTGCAGTACGTATTGATACCCTTTCTGTATATCTCCTGATCGTTGAGCACGAAGTGCTTGATCCAGCAGTTGAGGCCTTTGCTCTGAGCGCCGCCCACGACTGCCGCAGCCATGTAGCCGCTGAGCATACCGTCCTCGCTGTAATACTCGAACGTTCTGCCGAGGAAGTGCGAACGGTGGATGTTCATCGCGGGTCCGTACCAGCCGGCGAGGTCATTGGCGTTGGTATAGCCGGCGTCCTGCCAGCGGAGCATAGCCTGGTTTGCGGTCAGCACGCCCAGACGCTCGATAAGAACGGTGTTCCACGTAGCCGCCTGAAGGGGCGCGACGCACCATGCGAAGCCTCTCGACAGCGAAATGGGACCGTCGGTTTCACGCGTCTGCTCCTTGTTTATGGAAGGAATGGCCGCGGTGCCGTGGCTGCCGAAGGACACGACGTCGACGAGCTCGTCGAAGGTGAGCTGGTTCATGAACTCCGTCCACTTTTCGTCGTCGAACTCCACCCCGGTCATATCCGACAGTACGGTTTCGTAATGTCCGTTGGCGTCGAGCACGCCCTCGCCCTGCGTCCAGTCTGCGGGAACGGTGACGTCCGCCCACGGCGTGGACAAATAGCCGCCGTCAGTCTGCTTATCGTCTGCGACAGCGTAATAGTCGCGGAGCACGGCGTCGTTGAACCAGGAATCGTCGCGTTTCAGTTCGTCGACGGTTGCGGCTTCGGGCTGAGTGTAAGTGCCGTTTTTGAAATCCATGCGGGACACGAGATCCATCTGCAGGTCGTCTTCCTCGAAGCCGCCGTAGTAGTCGAGCAGATTGTACTCGTCCTCGCCGGAGAACAGCGCGTTCGCTTCGGCGCCGCTGAAGTCGTCGGTGCCGAGGATTATATCGTCGGTGTTTTCGGTGCCGGTGCCGATACTGAACGCGTACGCGTCGTACTGTTCGTGCGAATTTTTCATCGCGAACAGGTTGTAATCGCCGGCGTCGAGTTCGTACGTCGCGGAATCGTTGCCGTTAGCGTCGTTATAGTCGAAGGACGCCATATCCTGAACGTTGACCTTGACTACAACCGTACCCGTTTCCTGAGGATCGAGAATATCCGATTTGCCGAAGCCGACGAGCTTGACGTACGATTTTTCGATTTCGTTGTCATAGTACGGAGCGTTGACGTATATCTGTACTACGTCCTTGCCCGCGACCTTGCCGTTGTTCGTCACGTTAACCTTGACGTAGAGCGTGTCCGCATCGCCCGTCAGCGTGCCGCCGATTTCGGTCGTGCAGGTTTCGTCGCTGTACACTCCGGCTATCTCCTGAGCGAAGTCGGTGTAGGACAGACCGTAACCGAAGGTATACTGCATCTGCTCATCGTACCATGCGTCGCCGGAGCCCTCTTCGTTCTGCTCCATCTCGTACCACATCGTCTCATAGAACATGTATCCGAGATAGACGCTCTCCTCGTACTGCACTTCGGTAAAGCCGGAGCCGGGCGTATTGCCCTGAGGCACGGTGCCGTAAACTTCCCCGTCCATGGTGCGGTATACGTTGGGATAAGGATTGGTTTCCTCGTCGTATACGGGAGTGCCGTCGTTGTTTACCGCCTGCACGCCCGTGCCGTAGTTGTTCCATACGATCGACGAAGTGAAGTCCTTCTCGAAAGTATCGACGAGCTTGCCCGAAGGATTGATTTCGCCGCTCAGTATCTGTCCGAGCGCCATGATGCCGTTCTGGCCGGGCTGCGAAATCCAGAGCGCGGCGTCCACGCCGTACTTTTCCTGATCAAGCTCTTTAAGCTCCATGGGGTTGGACGCGTTGAGAACCACGACCACCTTGTCGAAGTTGGCCGCAACGTGTTCCATGAGCTCTTGTTCGGCATTCGTGAATTCGAGATAATGTTTGTTCTTTATGCCGTTGACATGTTCCCCCGCGTCCGCCGCCTCTCCGATGTCGGTGGAAACGTCGGCGTTCTCGCCTCCCACGCGGGAGAACACGATTACGGCCGCGTCGTTGTACGACTTATACGAATCCGTGATATTCCTGCCGAACTGGTAAATCTCGTCCTTGGGAGTCGTCGTAGAATCCGCGGCGTACAGGCTCTTGAGCGCGGGGTTGATGCTGAAGCCCGCAGCGTTCAGCGAGTCTTCGAGCGTGGGCGCGGTGTCCGCCCTCACGCTGCCGGTACCCGTGCCCGCAAGCAGCAGATTGTCCGAGCGCACGCCGAACACGCTTATGTTACGGACATCGCTCTTGAACGGAAGCATATCCCCCTCGTTTTTAAGCAGAACCATGCCTTCGCCTGCTATCTGAACGTTCAGATCCTCGGCCGCGGCGACCACGTCGTCGTGCGAAGTAAAATCGGAATAATACTTTCCGTCGTACTTGAGCGCGTCGGCGGCCGCGAACATGACCGTGCAGGTCATTGCGACAGTGAGCAGCAATGTGACCAAAACCATCGTCAGCTTGGCTGTTCTTGTCATTTTCTCTTGTTCCTCCTTCTATAATGTTTTATAAACACGGACGTTTGCGTCCGACGTTTAACATTATCCCCTCACCGCGGATATTCACATATCCGCGCCGTATCGAAGGTTACAAGTCATTATACCCCCCCCCAGCAACAAATATAGTACTATTTGTTCAATTTATAGTAAAATTGTTCACGATTTTGCCGTGCCATGCGCTATTTCCGCACGGAGTTATGCACAAAAAAAGAAAACCCCCGGAAAGAGAACTCTCTCTCCGGGGGTTTACGGCGCTCTGCCGTATAATCTTAAAAGTTTTACGCGATTATTTTCTTATCGCCTCTTCGACTGCGACCGCGCAGGAGACGGAAGCGCCGACCATGGGGTTGTTGCCCATGCCGATGAGACCCATCATCTCGACGTGCGCGGGGACGGAGGACGAGCCTGCGAACTGCGCGTCGGAGTGCATTCTGCCCATCGTATCGGTCATGCCGTACGATGCGGGGCCTGCGGCCATGTTGTCGGGATGAAGCGTTCTGCCCGTGCCGCCGCCCGAAGCGACCGAGAAGTATTTGACGCCCTTCTCGTTGCACTCTTTCTTATACGTGCCCGCAACGGGGTGCTGGAAACGCGTGGGGTTGGTGGAGTTGCCGGTGATGGACACGCCGACCTTTTCCAGCCACATGATCTTGACGCCCTCGCGAACGTCGTCGGCGCCGTAGCAGCGCACTTTGGCGCGCTCGCCCGTGGAGTATGCGGTTTCCTTGACGATGTCGACCTTGTCGTTGAAGTAGTCCATCTTGGTCTGGACGTAGGTGAAGCCGTTGATACGCGAGATGATCATTGCGGCGTCCTTGCCGAGACCGTTGAGGATGACGCGGAGCGGCGTCTTGCGCACCTTGTTGGCGCTCTTGGCGATACCGATCGCGCCTTCTGCTGCGGCGAACGACTCGTGGCCGGCGAGGAAGCAGAAGCACTCGGTTTCCTCTTCGAGCAGCATTGCCGCGAGGTTGCCGTGGCCGAGACCGACCTTGCGCTGTTCTGCGACGGAGCCGGGGATGCAGAACGCCTGCAGGCCTTCGCCTATCGCGCGTGCGGCGTCTGCGGCTTTGGTGCAGCCCTTCTTGATGGCGATCGCGCAGCCGAGCGTGTACGCCCACTTCGCGTTTTCGAAACAGATATTCTGTATGCCCTGGGTTATTTCATACGGATTGAATCCCTTGTCCGTGCAGATTTTGAGCGCGTCCTCGAAATCCTTGATACCGTACTTCTTCATCACTTCGGAGGTTTTAGCCTCTCTTCTTTCGTAACCTTCAAAAGTAACAGCCATGTTTCATAACCTCCTTACTGTTTGCGGGGATCGATGAACGAGCAGACCCCCTCTTCCTTCGTGAACCGGCCGTAGTGTCCGGTAGCGGCTTTGAGCGCTTCGTCCGCGCTGACGCCCGCCTTGATCTTGTCGAGCATTACGCCGAGCTTGATATATTCGTAGCCGATGACCTGGTTGTCCTTGTCGAGAGCCATCTTGGTGATGTAGCCTTCGGTAAGTTCGAGGTAACGGACGCCCTTCTCCTCGGTGCCGTAAATCGTACCCGTCATCGAACGCTCGCCCTTGCCGAGGTCTTCGAGCCCTGCGCCTATGACGAGACCGTCCTCGGAGAACGCCGACTGCGTCCTGCCGTATACGATCTGCAGGAACAGCTCGCGCATCGCGGTGTTGATCGCGTCGCAGACGAGGTCGGTGTTGAGCGCTTCGAGTATCGTCTTGCCGGGAAGGATCTCGCCCGCCATAGCCGCGGAGTGAGTCATGCCCGAGCAGCCGATCGTCTCGACGAGAGCCTCGCGGATGACGCCGTTCTTGACGTTCAGGCTGAGCTTGCACGCACCCTGCTGGGGAGCGCACCAGCCTACGCCGTGCGTGTAGCCGTTGATGTCCTCGATCTTATAGGCCTGAACCCACTTGCCCTCCTCGGGAATGGGAGCCGGCCCGTGCTTGGGGCCTTTGGCCACGCAGACCATTCTTTCTACTTCCTTGGAAAACTGCATGTTTATTCCTCCAATTTGTCCTTAACTTGTCCTAATTTTAGCATAGAGTGCGAAAAAAAACAACTGTTTTTCGACCCGCGCCCAATATTTTACAATACTATAAGTACGCAAAACGGTTATACTATCCGTACAAGGAGGTGAATTCCGCAATGGCTAATACTTCTAAGACGAGTTCCGCCAAAACCGGCGCCACGTCCGCCCGCACGGGTATGTCCCAGACTACCGGCGCGCGCGGTACGGCTCAGACCCGCAAGACCAGCGGCGCGCAGAGCAAAACGACTACCGGTTCGGCGAACGCGAAGAAGAACGCGACCGGAGCGAAGAAGACCGGAAGTTGCAAGGGCTGCAACTGACGACGCTTCCGAAACGGAAAACACTGCCTCGGGCACGCCCGGGGCAGTGTTTTTTCTGCGCGCGCGGAAGCGCGCAGGTCTAGAGGGGCAAATTATGCCTTATTCGTCCTTGCTCTTTTTCAGCGCTTTTCTTACGGTGAAGAAGCCCCAGACGGCAATTCCCGCGACGATTACGCAGTCGACGACGATGAGCACTATCTGCCATATCGGCATTTTGTAGCCTATGATCTCGCCGTTCATCGCGTTGGAATTGACAATGGTATAGCAAGTATTCTTTACGTTCTGACGAAGAATGTACATATCCGCGGCGGAGGACTCGTTGCACCATGACACGGGTTGCGTCGCAAGGTTAAGATCGCCGCCGGCATACGCCATCTGTCTGCTGTTCATATACTGAGGAATAGTATTGAAGTCGCAGATAACGGCGCCCTTGAATCCCCACTCGTTTCTGAGAATCTCCGTAACGAGCCTGTAATCGCCGCCCGTCCAGCGGGTGCCTATGCGGTTGAACGACGTCATGAGTCCGCGCATTTCTCCCTCTTTCGCGGCAATTTCGAACGGCCGGAGGTAAATCTCGCGCATGGACTGCTCGGTCACCCACGAACAGTCGCCGCCTATGGAGCGGTGCGTTTCCTGCTCATTGAGCGCATAGTGTTTGATGAACGTATACACACCCTTGCTTTGGCAGCCCTGTATCTGCTCCGCAGCCATTTTGCCGGAGAGCAGCGCGTCTTCGCTGTAATACTCGAAGTTGCGGCCGCCGAACGGGCTGCGATGAATATTTACGCCGGGCGCAAACCAGCCGCTGTAAGGCATTTTATCGCCGCGCTCGTTACCGATAATACCCTCGTTGCCGACCATTTCTCCGAAGCGGAATGCGATATCCTTGTTCCACGTAGCGGCTATGAGCGACTGGCAGCAGTACGAACACGTATCGTAGAACGTAGTGGAGTCCATGAAGCATGCCCAGCCTACGGGACCGTCGCCCTCGTTGGTACGAGGCAGGCCGATGCTGGAAACCGGCTCGGTGTGGTAGCTCGCGTAATCGTAAAGATTTATCATCTCCGCCGCGGTGCACTGATTGAGCAGAAGTTCCCATCTTTCGTCGTCGTAATCGGCGAAAGGTATGCCGTCGCCGTCGTCGTCGAGCGGCTCGCCCGTCACCTCGTCGAACAGCAGGTCGCGGAGTTTCATGCCGTTATCCTCTTCCGTCCAAGGCATCGTCACCTTGGTGAAATCGGTCGGATTGTTGTGCGTAACGTCTTCCAGAGAACGGATAAACTCGCGGTCCACGGTGCGCTCGTCGTCGGTGGGCGTAGTGGGCCATGTGCTCGTCCAGTCGCTCCTCGACAGACCTTTGCGCGTCTCTCCGTCCACCGTCACGTCGCTCAGCTGCGTGGCGGAGTCGAACCGGGAGTCTTCGCAGTCAGTGTACAGGTTCTGCACTTTATAGCCCGTCACGGGGTCGCTCTCGTACTTTATTCCGCCCGTTACCCGGAACGGTATGACCGTGCTTCTGTCATGCGCGTCCGCGCTTACGTACAGACTGTAGTCGCCAGCGTCCAGTTCGTAGCCGCTGAAGCCGTTGTCGTTCGCGTCGTTATAGTCGTACGATGCCAGATAGTAAGGGTCGAACGTAAGCGTTACCACTTCCTCGTCCCCCGGCTGCAGCAGTCCCGTCTTCGCGAAATCCACAAGCGTGACTTCCGGTTTTTCGATCTTGCCTTCCGTGTACGGCGCGTGCGCATACAGCTGAACCACTTCCTTGCCTGCGACGTCGCCGTCGTTCTTCACGCGCACTTGCACCGTGTACTTCTCGCTGCCGCTTATGGCGACGTTGTTTATGCCGCTTGCGTCTTCGAGCGTCCACGTGAACCGCGTGTAAGACAGCCCGTAGCCGAACGGGTATACGACGTTATCTTCGTACCATTCTTCGCCGTCCGTCACGCCGCGCGTTTCGTAGTACTTATATCCCACGTATACGCTTTCCTCGTAGTCCACGAAGTAGTACATCTGCACGCCTTCGTAGCCGCCCAGCGTGTACTGGTCGCCGCCCACGATCTCTTTATCCGCATTCGCCGTTATGCGGTTGTCGCCGAAGTTCTCCCACGTGGGGTCTTTCTTGAAGTCGGTGGCGTAAGTGTCCGGCAGTCTGCCCGAAGGATTGACCTCGCCGCTCAGTATGGACGCCAGCGCGTTGGTGCCCGTCATGCCAGGGAAGCCCATCCACACGGCGGCGTCGATCTTGTCCGGGTCTATCTCGTAGCCCTTGTCGGTCACGTACGGCGAATCCTTTTTCAGAAATCCGAGTTCGAGTGCAGTGCCGCTGTTCACGGCGAGCACCACTCTGTCGAAGCCGGCCTCGCATACGGCCGCGATGAGGTCCTCTTCGTTGGCGTCGAGCTGCAGGAAATGATCGTCCTCGTTGCGGTAGCCGGTAGCGCCGGTCATCTGTCTGGGAATATCCCAGCCCTCGCCGCCTATTCTCGTGATGACCACGAGTGCCATGTCGTTATATTCCGCATAGCTGCTCTTGACCGCGTCGGTGTATTTGTCCTGCGGCGTTTCCGCCGTGGACAGTATGACCGTGTCGCCGCTGTCAAGGTCTCTGCTGTTGCCCACTCTCACGGGGCCGGACGCGTTGGTATCGTCGTAGAAGCTCTTGAGCGTGGGATTGCAGTCGTAGCCGGCGTCGGCGAGCGCCGTATACAGATCCACGAAGCCGCCCGCACTCGCATCGGTGCCGCCGGAGCCGGAACCGCCGTACGCGAGGTTGACTGAGTTCTTGCCGAACACGCTGATCTTGGGACGTGCGGACACGTCGGGGTCGCTGACAGGAGTGGCAAGCGGCAGTGCGTTATTCTCGTTTTTGAGCAGAACCATGCCTTCGCCCGCCATCTCCTCGTTGAAGTTGCGCGCGGCGGCCAACACTTCCTGCTTGCTGTCATAGTCCGACAGATATATCGGTTCTACGCCTTCCGCATAGACTGCGCGCGGGCCGCCTCCCGGCATGACCATGTTAAGCAGATTATAGAAATCCGTTACGGCGCAGGCCAGTATGGTCACGACGGTAAACAGCACGATCAGAATCAAGGAAACTATCATCCATACGCGCGATCCTATGTTTTTCCATAATTTTCCGAACATCATCTCCTCCCGTTAATAATTGTCTTTTGGCAAGCCGAGCGACGCATCCCAGCTGAGAACCGCTTCGGTGGTTATCTTTATGCAGTCCACAAGAGGTCCCTGTGATTCGAACGTGGTACCTGGCATGGGCGTCTGGTTCATAACGGTCAGAGTCACGATATTGAAGCCCTCGACCAGAGATACGCCCGTGGCTACGGTATAGTCTTCGAAAGGCAGGCAGCGCAGCACGCCGTCCATTCCCTCGGGCACGTTGGTAAACGAGATCGGTTCGTAGTCCACGGCTTCATAGTTCACCGAAATCGAGAACGACGAAGGGTCGATCGTTATGTCCTGGAATTCCGCGGACAGACGAAGAACGAGCGTAGCGTCGTCAACAGCCATATCGCTTATGATCTGGAATTCGAGCGATATACCCATTGTGTACATATAGCCGACGAATCTGTCGTTGCTTGCGCCGAAGTCGGACGAAGTATATATCATGCCGGTATTCGAAACGGTGCCCGACCAGCTCGGGCCGCTTTTACCCTGCAGATTGGAGTCTTCCGCTTCGAATACGTACGTTTCGGATCCGGTAGCGGTTCTCCGCCACTTTGCGTATACGGTAGTCGCGGATGTTATCGCGGACGAGAAATCGTATTCGGTATCGCCGGAGGCCGACGTGTACCAGCCTTCGAAGGCATAGCCCGTTCTGACCGGATCGGACGCAAGAGGCACGGCCGTTTCTCCGTCTTTGATTTTGAGCTTGACGCTCATTCCGTCGCCTCTGTTGTAATCGTACGTAACCTCATGGTAAGTTGCGGTATTGTCCAGCCATTTTGCGTAGAGAGTTATGTCCTGCGTCACTTCGTCGGTGAAGTCGTAGATCATGGTCAGCGTTTCGTCCGCATACCATCCGTCGAAGGTGTAGCCCTCGCGTTCCGCGGCGTTGTAGTCTTCGGCTATCTCTTCATCGAGCGCTTCTCCCTTATTCACGGCCTCGACCGCGTCGTCCATACCGTCGTATCCGTAATCGAACGTAATGTTAAACTGTTCATGCGTGACCGTCACGTCGAAACGCGCCGCCTTGCCGCCGTAGCGCACTGTCAAAGTCATGGTGCCCGCCGCGGAAGTGTCGAGCTCGGACACCGTGACGCCTTCGTCGGTCAGGCTCTTGGTTTCGGTCGTGCCGTCCTCGTACGTAACGGTAATTACTCCGCCCGCGGGATCGAACGTTTCGCCCACGAGATACGCCGTCTTCGTCGGAAGCGTCGTTATTTCTATCGACTTGACTGCCGGAGTCTCGGGTGCGCAGGCGGCAAATGCCGTTATGCCGGCGAACATTACCGCAGCAAGCAGCAATACGACGATTCTTCCGAGTTTTTTCGATAATTTCAATTGCATATTCTCCTCCAAAGTTGTGCATAAGCCGCAATAAAACCGGTTTATTGCGGCTTATGCCTGTTAAAACAGATGCGTTATGCCGTCATGTTACTGAACGACTATCGTAATCTGCTGCGAATAAGTGAAGTTTGTCGCGGTAGCTCTCAGCCAAGGATTAGCGCTCTTGGAGACATAAGGTACCTTGATGTTTACGGTAAACGTGTACGTGCCGGCCTCGGTAGGCGTACCGGATATTTTCAGACCGGTATTGACGTCGTAATTGCCTCTGACCGCGTAGCCCTGAATGCTTTCGATGATCTTGTCGGCTTTGAGTCCGTCGGGAAGGTTGCCGTCTATCGTAAACTCATACTCCGTTGCGGAACGTGCCGTAGACGCGTCGATGGTAATGATGTCCGCCGCCGATTTATCCTCGTTACGATGGTAAACCGCGCCGTCCTGGCCGATATAGTAGTTCATGATTCTGATATTGCCGCTCGCGCTGTTGGGTATTATGTTGCCGTATGCGAGATAATCGGAATCTATGGTTACGTTGCAGGCCTCTCCGACTTTCATATTGTACGTAGCATCGCCGGAAACGGATGTGCCGTTATAATCCAGCGCGCTCTCGACCTTGATGGAAAGGAACGCCTTGACGTTCTTAACCCAGCCGTCGCAATCCACGACCACAGCGACCTTGCCTGCGCTGGCCATCGTAGGCGTACCCTGCACGTTGCCGTTGGAGAAGGTCAGACCTTCGGGCATTTCGGCGCCGTCGGCAAGACGGATATCGAGATCCTTGAATTCGTCCATCGTGATGGCCTGATTGTTGTAAACGCCCGCTTTAAGCGTAACGGGGATTTCGGTGCCTTCGATGAATCCGTTCTTGTTGGTGATGTTATTTGCTCTGGTGTACAGGAGGCGCTGAGCCGCTTTTCTGATCGCATAATAATGCGTAGTCGATACTGTCGTGCAAGCCGCGGCCTTCTGTTCCTCGGTGCTGGAAGTATTGTCGAATGCAGCCTGTTCATCCGCGCTGCCGGGAACCTTTACGCAGCCTTTGCCGTCACGTGCGGCAGCGTCCCACACACCTTCGGTAATTCTGTTCTTGGGATAGCCGGTACCGTTGCCGAGAGGGTGCTCGTCGCCGGCGCGCATCATGAGGTTAAGCGGGCAGTAGTCCTTTGTCCATGCATCGGACACCACCGAACCCGTGAATCCCCATTCGTCGCGCAGCAGATCCTCATGCACAACCCAGTTGCATGCGGTTATCTGCGTACCGATACGGTTGAACGAACTCATCACGGAGAAAGAACCGGCTTTGATGCACGCCTCGAAAGGTTTGAGATAGATCTCGCGCATTGCCTGTTCGGTAGCCCACGTGGACACTCCGCCGTAGTCCGCACGATAAGTTTCCTGATCGTTGAGGAAGAAGTGTTTTACGGTGGACATTATGCCCTTCTTGGCAACCGCTCTCGAAAGTTCGCTCACCATCTTTGCCGCATGTACGCCGTCTTCGCTGTAATACTCGAAGTTTCTGCCAGAGAACGGCGAACGATGAGTGTTCATTGCGGGACCGTGCCAGCTGACTTTTCCATTAAAGATAAGCTCATTACCTATCATTCTGCCCATCTCTGCAGTAAGAGCGGTATTAAACGTCGCAGCCGTGATGGGAGCGCACGTCCACATAGTGCCGCCGCCGGCCTGCACGGAGCCCTCGGTATTGGAGTCGCCCGGCATTCCGATACTCTCAATGGCGTTGATACCGGAACCTTTATTGCCGAGGATGAGCAGTTCTTCCCAGGTAAGCTGGTTCATAAACTCTTCCCACTTCTTGGTACCTTCGTCGTATTCGCCCGCGGCATATACCATTTTGCCGGACGCGTCCGCAGAAGGTTCGTTGTACTTGATGCCTGCCATTTCATAAAGCTTGGTCTCTACGTCCGAGAAATCGGCGGCATGGCTTGCAGCCTGCGTCCAGTTCTCGGGGACCTCGCCTACGTACCAGGGATCGCTCTGCTTATCCTGATAAGGGAAGTAAGTATCCTGGCTGTCGAAATAGTCGATCTCCTCGCTCGTAAGAGTACGGTCTTCCCGGCTCGAAGGTTCGGGCTGTTTCAGGCCGGTCGCTCTGGATATCTTATTATTAATGAGCGACTCGTTCGTGGACGAGTAATCGCCTGTGAACAGAGGCTTGATTTCCGCGCCGGTGACAAGGTCGGTCTTGCACACGATGGTATCCTTGACCGTGCGCGTGATTACGAGCGGCTGAACGCTATCGTCGTCATTGTTGATCTTGCCCTGCTTGATATTGTGCGAGTCGGTGCGCAGCGAAATCTCATAATCGCCGGCTTCGAGAACATAACCCTTATGTCCCTTATCGTTTACGCCGGCACTGTCGAAGGACGCCATATCCTGCGCGACAAACTGCACCTGTACGATCTGGCTTTCGCCGGGTTTAAGCAGGTCGGTTTTCGCGAAGCCGACGAGGTTTGCGGCTGCTTTTTCTATCTTCGTAGTACCCTTTTCGTAGGGCGGATTATAATATACCTGCACGACGTCCTTGCCCGCGACGTATCCGGTATTCTTCACCCAGATGCGGACGGTTACCGTCTGGTTTGCCGCGGTTATGTCCTCGGTAGTCGCCACGTTATCTATGCGCCACTCGAAGTCGGTATAATCCAGACCGTAACCGAAGTCGTAAAGGACGTTGGATCGGGTCGCTTCCTTGTCGCCTTCGGCATCGTGATACAGCGTTTCGTAATACTTATATCCGAGATAGATATCTTCGCGGTATTCGACATTGGTGTATTCGGTACGAGTCGGGTTGGCCGAATTGCCGTCCGCCCCGCCGTCGTAGAAGAACGCGTCATAACGCTCGCCGCTATCTTCGTCGATGAAGTTCTGCGTATTGTCGCCGAAGTTCGTCCACGTAGGATTGAGCTTGAAGTCCTTTTCCCACAGGTCGGACGTACGGCCGGACGGGTTAACCGCGCCGGAGATTATGCGTGAGACGGCGTCGACGCCGTTGTTGCCCGGGCTGCCTATCCAGATGATGCCGGAGATTGCGGGATCCGCATCGAGTTCGGGTATCTGCATGATGTTTGCGGAGTTGAGCAAGACGACTATCTTCTTGAATCCCTGAGCCTTGACGTGGTTGATGAGATCTTTTTCCGCGTCGTCGAGCTGGAGATAATGTTCGTTCTTGTCGCTGTGTCCGTCTACGCTGTGCGTAGCTCTGTCCTTATTCTCCGAACCTATACGGGAGAACGTGACTATCGCCGCGTCCTTATAGCCCGCATATGTGCTGACGAGCGAATCGGGATAGTACGACAAGGGAAGTTCGGTGAAGGTAACGTCGTTTTTGGTTACGCCCGCGTCTATGTATTTATCGTAGAACGAAACCATGCTTTTGTTGACGGAGAAGCCCTCGGCTTCGAACGAGCTCATAAGCGTGGATTTCGCTATGCCGTTCGCGTCCGTGCGGCCCGCGCCGGAACCGACACCGCCGTATACAAGGCCGCTGCTGTGAATGCCGAACAGCGTTATGTTACGTTCGTCCTTTGCAAACGGCAGCGGTTTGTCGGCATCCTCTTCCGCGTCGCGCTGGCCGTTCTTGAGAAGCACGAAGCCCTCCTCGGCGATCTTTACCATAAGTTTTTTGGATGCCTGCTGTTCCTCTTCGAGGGTTTCGTAGTCGGTATAGAATTTACCTTCCGCGCCGATGTTGCCGCTCGATACACCGGTAGGCTGCACGAGAGTTTCTTTTATCGCATCGGTGGACGCCTCATACTTATCCCCTCCGTTAAGGAAGTTTTCGAGCGCCTCCCAGTCGTCGGCAAGCCCGTCCGTGCCGTCCGTTCCGTCCTTTCCGGGCGCGCCGTCGTCACC
>ERZ780203.996-NODE-996-length-24387-cov-4.515001_pt1 | contig 24387 bp, 17 predicted proteins | sample MGYA00511168_ERZ780203 | MGnify/ENA primary metagenome ERZ780203 (study PRJEB29588, sample SAMEA2156577) | human gut metagenome | biome: human gut; feature: human-associated habitat; material: faeces | place: Denmark | collected 2008/2010 ...
TTTATATCGCTTATTTCAAATATAAAAATTATTTCTGTCTCGCCTTAAACGCCCGGTCAATCTCCCGCTTCGCGTCCTTTTTCGCCAGATCGTCTCTCTTATCATACAGCTTCTTACCGCGTGCCAGACCAATCTCCACTTTTACGAGACTTCCTTTAAAATACACCTGCAGCGGTACCAGCGTATATCCTTTTTCTTTGATCTTTGACATCAGGCGGCGGATCTCCAGTTTGTGGAGAAGGAGTTTCCGCACACGCAGCGGATCTTTATTAAAGATATTTCCCTTCTCATATGGGCTGATATGCATGTCGAATACATACACCTGACCGTCGCTCTCGATCTTGATAAATGCCTCCTTGATGCTGCATTTACCCATGCGGATCGATTTGACCTCGGTACCGAACAACTCGATCCCTGCTTCGAATTTATCATCGATAAAATAATCATGGTAGGCTTTCTTATTGTTCGCCACCATCTTGATTCCTGCCCCCATTTTAATTCCTCTTTTCTTTATCAAAATGAACCGGATTGGCTCAAAACATATTTACATTCATTCCAAACTCAAAATCCACGACTGATATGATACACAAATTTTCAGTTCAAAATTTTTCGCTTGTCAACAGTATAACATTCCCCTCTATCTTCCGTCAAGAAGCGCCTTGAACGTGTTATCATTCACAAGCAGGCACTTTTGGAACTGAAGATGCAAATTCTATTCCAGATCACGCGCGAACTGGAACCCTTGAACGTGTTACGATTCTGTGCTAAAGTAGTATGAAATACATACTAGGAGGTTTCTTGACATCATGGACTGCTCAAACACATTACCTAATAATCAAGCCGCATCCGCTGCCACGCAGACGGAAACGGTTACTCTTCCCCGCCCGTGGGGCTTTCCTGCTCTCGCGCTTGCGGTCTTTATCAACAGCTTCGGCGTCGTGCTGATGCTGTATTCCAACGCCGGTATCTCGGCTATCTCAAGCGTTCCTTACGCGTTCTCCGAAGTTTTCCCGCGGCTCACGCTCGGAACCTGGACCTATATCTTCCAGGGACTTTTGATCGCCAGCCTGATGATTCTCCGGAAAAGATTTGTGCCGACGTATCTGTTCAGCTTCGTGGTCGGATTTATTTTCAGCGAACTGCTGGATGTGCATGAGGCGTGGATCAACATCCTGCCGACGGCGCTTTCGTGGCGGATTCTCTACTTTATTATAAGCTATCTGCTTCTCTCCCTTGGAATCGCCTTGTCGAACCGCTGCGGTCTGCCGATCGTTCCGACTGACCTATTCCCGAGAGAACTTTCGCAGATCACAAAAATCCCGTACCCGCGCATCAAGGTTTCTTTCGATGTCATCTGCCTTGCCGTTACCGCCGGGCTGACGCTCTTTTTCCTGCATCGTCTGGATGGGCTGGGAGTAGGAACGATACTGGCTGCATTTACAATGGGAAAGGCAATTGGAATGGTTGGAAATGGGCTGGACGAACTGTTCCGCCGATATATCGTTCGTTAAGTGTGCCCAAATCTCTACTTTTTATTTTACAATCTCCTACTTCCAATACACTGCCGGCATAAAATCAATCGTCCTCGCATACCGGTCGCACGCAGTCACGCGGACGCGGATAGTCTGACCGAGCTTGTACGTCTTTCTCGTCATCTCTCCGACCAGCTCATAGTGCGCTTCGTCAAATACGAAATAGTCGCCGCGCAGTTCATTGACATGAACTAATCCTTCAACTGTGTTCGGCAGCTCGACATAGAAGCCCCAGTTGGTGACACCGGAAATGACTCCCTCGAATTCTTCTCCGATGTAATGTTCCATGTACTGGACTTTCTTCATCTTATCAGTCTCGCGTTCGGCTTCGTCAGCGCGGCGCTCCAGTGCCGAGGTCTGGACTGCCACTTCCGGCAGGATTTTTTCAAAATGGGCGGTTTTTCGCGCATCCATATTGCCGTGCAAGCACTCTTTGATGATCCGGTGGATCTGCAGATCCGGGTAACGGCGGATCGGGGAGGTGAAATGGGTATAGTATTTCGCCGCCAATCCAAAATGACCGGAGTTCAAGGTCGAATATTTCGCCTGTTTCATGGAGCGCAGCGTCAAACGGCTGAGCAATGCCTCCTCCGGCGTGCCCTCGATCTTTTCAAGCAGCTTTTGCAGCTCTTTCGGGTGGACTTCGCCGCCCGGCATCCGCAATGTATATCCAAAGTTGTTGATGAACGTGCCGAGTTTCGCCATCTTCTCCTCATCCGGTTTCTCATGGATTCGGTAGAGGAACGGCATTTCCTGCCAATAATAGTCCTCGGCTACCGTCTCATTTGCCATCAGCATGAAATCCTCGATAAGCTTCGTCGCCGCGTTGCGCTCATACGGCTTGATCTCGATCGGGCGTCCTTTGGCGTCGAGTAAAATCTTGCTCTCTGGAAAGTCGAAGTCAATCGCACCGCGCTCCTGGCGCCTCTTGCGGAGAAGCTGCGAAAGTTCTTTCATTTGCAGGAATAAATCCACAAATTCCTTATATTTCTCCTTTGTCTCTGCATCATCATCCGTGATGATCGCATTGACCGCCGTATACGTCATCCGGCGATCGACACGGATCAATGTCTCTGCAATCTCATGTCCGATCACGACGCCTTTGTCATTGATCTCCATGATACAGCTCAGCGCCAGGCGATCCTCGCCCTGATTCAGGGAACAGATACCGTTTGAGAGTTTATGCGGCAGCATCGGAATGACGCGGTCGGTCAGATACACGCTCGTTCCGCGCTTTAATGCCTCGCGGTCAAGCGGGCTGCCCTCGCGGACATAATGGGTCACATCCGCGATGTGTACACCGAGCCGGTAACCCTGCTCCGTCTTTTCCAGCGTGATCGCATCGTCGAGATCCTTCGCTTCCTCACCATCGATCGTGACTGTCGGCAGATCGCGCAGATCCTTGCGTCCCGCCTTGTCCTCCTCGCGGACGGCATCCGGGATCTCTTCAAGCTGCGCCATGACCTCCGGCGGAAATTCTTCCGGCAGACCGTATGCTTTCACGATCGATAAAATATCGACTCCCGGATCGTTCATATGTCCGAGAATGCTGGTGATCACGCCCTCCGGCTTCTTATCCGGGCTGTTTCCGTAATCCTTGATCTTCACGATGACCTTATGACCGGTCACTGCGCCCGCGTCACACCCCTGCGGGATGAAAATGTCGCGTGAAATCCGTGGATTGTCCGGGATCACAAAGCCGAAACCGCCGTTTTTCTCATACAGACCGACCAGCTCCTGATTGGCGTGCTCCAGGATCCGCACGATACTTCCCTCGGCTCTGCGTCCGCCGTCGCTCTCCTGCTCAATCACAACCAGAACCTTATCGCCGTGCATCGCGCCCTTTGTTTTTTCACGCGGAACGAACACATCCTGCTCACGTCCCTCGATTGCCACGAAACCGAAGCCCTTCGGGTGTCCCGAATAAATGCCTGCCTCTGAAAATGTCTCCGGGCGCCCCAGCTTGCCCTTGCGGGACATGCTGATTTTTCCCTCTTCCAGCAGATGATCGATAACCCGCTGCAGCTCCCGGCGCTGTTCCTTCGGAATATTTAAAAGAAGTGCCAACTCCTTCAGCTTCATCGGCACGTATGCCGGTTCATTCATGACATCCTGAATCATCTTGCAGCGGCGGGTAAACTCCTCCTCGGAAGCACCAGCATCCTCACACTCCTTCTTGCCGCGCTTTTCGCGCTTCTTATCCATCTCACGCTCAAACTTCCGATCACAGTCTTTCTTTTCCGCTTTATTCTTTTTCCGGCGCACCGATTCCTCTTTCGGACCTTTCGCACGCTCCGGCTTTTTCTTCTTTTTTCCATACCTCTCTTCCCACTCGCCGATCAGCCCATCCCCGTCAATCTGGCGCTGTACGCTGCTCTCCCGGCTTTCTCCGGACGTTTTCTCTCCCCGCGCTTCTTCTTTCCGCATCGCAAACCGCTGTTCTGCATTTTTCCGGATCGTCTCCAGCATCTCATCCGAGAGCTTCATCTCCGTCTGCTGACGTTTTTCAAACGCCTCTCTTTCTCTCCTGCGATTTTCCGGCATTTTCTGTCCTTCCTCTTTCTGTGAAGCTGCCGCACTCTGCATCTGCGCCTGGCGCTTCTGCTGTTTTGCGTATTTCTGAGCCTCGCTTCTCTTTATTTTTCCCATGATTTTATCAAATATGTTCAAATTTATCTCACTTCTCTTTCTCAATATGAAAAAAAGGCTGCCACGCGACAGCCTCTTAAAGGTTCCTTACAGGAATTTCAAATTCAAAACTAATGCAAGGATCAGCCACAGAATTGCAGCATATTTGGTCAGCTTCTCCAGCTTTCCTTCCATAGAACGGCTTTTATTTCTGCCCCAGTAGCTGTCAGCCATACCGCCGATGGAACCGGACAGACCTGCCGATTTGCCCTCCTGCAGTAGGATTACCGCCGACAGGAATACACAGATAATAATAAATATGATCGTAAGGATCGTCTTGATCATCTTCGCACCTCCTGAATAAACATAGTAATCATAGCATATTTTCGGCGGAAGGACAACTGTTTTTTTCCCGACTTCAACCCGGGAATTTGCCGTATTTAAATGCGAAGCCACGGCAAATTCCGTTACCGGGCTTGATTTTATCTCCCGTCGTGCGATACAATAGAGTTCTATCACATTTACAATCAGCGAAATCCTTTTTTCATGGGAACAGCTATTTTTTATCATAAAACGAGTCAGGAGGGTTCTATTTTGAAAAAATTCACTTCGGCGTTTGGACGTCTGTTTCTCTCTGCCGTCCTTATTTTTCTGGTGTTCTACACCATGATGCCAGCCATCAATCTGCACGATCAGGATTTCATCGTATTCCTGATTATCTGCATTCTGATTGTACTGGCAGTCAACTTTATGGAAAGCATTCTCATATTCCTGAAAACAGTGCAGCAAAACCGCGGCGTCGAGATCGTGCGCGATCCTGTGACCGGACGGATGGTTCTGCGGCGCAAGTACGCCGACGCCTCCGGCAGTCCGTTTGCCGGTTTTAAGGCGATGGGACGCCCGTGCAAATATGGTACAATCGCGATCGCTGTCCTGATCTTCTTTTCCCTGATCGCCTCGGCGACGGGCATCCAGCTTTTTAATGCGTCCCACTACCGCGATCTGATCACCGTTACCGAGGGCGATTTTGCCTCAGATGTCGCAGAGCTTGGCATGTCGCAGATCCCGGTCGTTGATAAGGACACCGCCTCCCGGCTCGGAAGCAAAAAGCTCGGTGAGATGACCGACCTGGTCTCCCAGTTTGAGATTCAGGAAAATTACACACAGATCAACTACAAGGGGACACCGTACCGCGTGACGCCTTTGCGCTATGCCGACCCGATCAAGTGGCTGTACAACCAGAAGAAGGGACTTCCGGCATACATTGCTGTCAATATGGTCGATCAGAATACCGATCTCGTCTGGCTGTCCTCCGGCATGAAGTATTCCACCAGTGAATATTTCTTCCGCAATATCAACCGCTACATCCGTTTCTGCTACCCGACACGGATGTTTGAGACGGTCTCCTTCGAGATCGACGACGATGGAAACCCATACTGGGTGGCGCCGACCATCGCCTACCGGATCGGCTGGTGGAACGGCAAGGACATCGACGGCGCGATCCTCGTCAATGCTGAGACCGGCGAATCTAAGTGGTACGCCAAAGCGGATGTCCCGCAGTGGATCGACCAGCTCTATGATTCGAACCTCATCATGGAACAGCTCGACGACAACGGCAGATTCCAGAATGGTTATTTAAACTCCATCTTCGGTCAGCGCGGCGTGCGCCGGACGACCTACGGCTACAACTATCTCGCCATCGACGACGATGTGTGGCTGTACACCGGCATGAGCTCTGTAACCTCAGATGAGTCGAACATTGGCTTCGTCCTCGTCAACCTGCGGACGAAAGAAACGAAATTTTACACCGTTCCGGGCGCCACCGAGCTCGCCGCAATGGATTCCGCGCGCGGACAGGTGCAGCACTTAAATTACAGTGCGACCTTCCCGCTTCTCTTAAATATTTCCGGACGACCGGCATATTTCATTTCCCTGAAAGATGCTGCAGGGCTTGTGAAAATGTATGCGTTCGTCGATGTCGCGCAGTACCAGATCGTCGGCACCGGACAGACGATCGATGAGGCGAAGCGCAATTACCGTGAGACGCTGGGACAGGAGGAAATCGAAGATCCGACTGCCAAGGAACCAGCGGCAAGCGAAACTGTCTCCGGCACGGTCGAGGCGATCGAGAATGTCGTCGTTTCCGGTAACACCTACTACTATTTCACGCTGACCGATGACCGCACCGACAGCGTCTACACCGCTGCGATCACCGTTTCCGAGCGGCTTCCGTTCGTGCAGGCGGGCGACTCCGTTTCCTTTGAGTGCGTCGAGAATGGTTCTACAAAAGAAGTTATAACCTGGAGGTAAAATAACATTGAAAAGTGAAGATATGATTTTAAAGGCAGCCATCGTACACATCCTCGATTCTTCGGTGGGAATCCCGGTTCTCTCCGACCAGAACATGGAGGTCGGACCCGATTTTTCCGACTTCCTGAAAGCGCATATCGAGAAAATAACGGAAAGTGACGATGTCAAGCACTGTACATTTGCAGAAGGATCCGAGGTCAAAGAGCTGCTGCAAAACTGCACCCCGGACAATTTCGTCGAGACGAGCAAACAGCTCGCCGAGCGCCTCTACGACATCATGAATGCGAATATTGACATTCCAGCCGCCGATGTGGCGATGACCGTGTTCGGCTGCAAGGGCAAGGATTATCTGGCATTCTTAAAGATGAACTACAAGACCTCCTACACGCATCAGACCAGGGAAACGGACGGCGGCAACAGCAACGAGATCATTTTACAGCGCGCACTGCTTCCGGGACAGGGACAGCGCCTCTCCGAGGCGTTTGTCCTCGATCTCTCCGACGGCTCCCTGATTCTGGCTGAGAAAAAATATGAGGTCAACGGCGAAAAATGCTTCTATTTCTCGGAGCTCTTCCTCGAATGCCGCGCCCCGCTCTCCCAGAAATCCAAGCTTGACATCGTCACCCGCGCCGTCGATCAGGTTGCCAAAAAATATTACGGCGACGAGGATGCACAGAAAAAGATGGAAATCAAAGACATTATCTGTAATGAATTAGAGGAACAGGGCGAAATCAAGGTGTCCGAACTGCGCGAAAAAGTATTTCCCGGCAGCCCGGAGATGCTCGAGGAGCTGGATGAAAAGCTCGACCGCTACAACCTCTCCTACGAGACGGTCGCGCCGAAAAATGAGCAGACGATCAAGAAATTCCAGAAACAGAAGCTGTACACTGACACCGGCATCGAGATCACGATCCCGATGGAAGAATACAGAAATCCCGACCATGTGGAGTTTATCACCAACATGGACGGGACAATCTCGGTGTTGATTAAAAATATTGGGATGCTGAGCAGTAAATAGCATCTCACACAAAATTTATTTATCGGCTGATTCAAACGATTGCGATACATAATAACAGAAACATCCATCAGTCATGCCGCTGATCAAATCTTGTATACACCTCACAGAACCGCGCCGCAAACGACGGCTCGCGTCCACCCGCATACAGATGTGAAACATCCCCAAAACTGCTCATGCGGAAGGATGCGACGCCGGAACGGCGCTCTTCTGTATAGAGCACCGTCACCGACGACGGCGCCGCACAGGTTCCGTGCCAGAGCTGCATCGGAGAGATATTTAAGAGATGGGAAAGCAGGACGCACTCGACGCCAAAATGACAGAATAAAACAATCGTGTCCTCATTCGGTGCCACAGCCCGGTAAAACAATCCATTTCTCACATATCCGTGCCGTCTGAGCAGCCGGTCAAGCTCTCCATTCACCCAGTCGTACTCTTCTTTTACATGGGCGTTCTGAAAGACTTCTGTTTCATGCCAGTGATCCTTATCAAAATACTTCGGCTCCGCCATCCACGCATCCGGCAGCCAGTCCCAGACACAGTGCCCGGAATCCTTTCCCGGATGTACCGCCTGCGGGGCAAATTCACGCAGCCAGCTGCAGGTTTCTGCCGTGCGGCAGGCTTTTTTTAAGGTCAGGGACGCCGTGTCCTTCGCACGCCCCAGCGGCGATACATAATAAGCCGCCACCGGAATCGGCGCCAGACGGTCTGACAGAAGCTTTGCTTCCTCCCAGCCAGCCGGGGTCAGGGAATCAATTGAGTAATCAGGATCCGCATGGCGGACAATCAGAAGGCGCATAGGAAAACTCCTTTCGTAAAGAAATGTTACAAAACCAAAAAGCGCGGTGCTCATGACCAAGGGATGTATCTGGGCGCGGGCAAAATTAGAGCATCTTCCGATACTCCTGCTTCCACCCATTTAAAAGTTCTCCCGCACTCTCCATCCGCCGGACCGGATTGCGGTCAAACATCGTTTCGACCATGCGGACATTCCCGCACTTCTCCGCGGTCTGGTTCGCCTCGTCGAGTTCCCGTTTCCAGATCTTCTTCTGTTCCGGCGTCATCGCAGCCGCATGGCGCTCCTTAAGCTCCAGCTTCGGGTCAATCAAGGCAAGCTGGTACAGGTGCTTCAGCATCTCCGGGCTCTTGTCGAAATTGTACGCCATTTCATAAGCGGTAAACGCTTTCTCAAACCAGAAAATCCCGGCATACGCCGCCCCGATATTGTTCCAGATCTTCGCGGTAAATTCGTCAGTCAGCGATTTGACCCGCCAGTCCTCCAGAATCCGGTTGTAGTAATAGATCGCCGTTCCAAACTGCCGCAGGCGGAAATAGTAATCCGCCGTCTCCTTCCGGAACTCCGCCGCATTCATTTTGCGAAATGCCGCCAATTTCTGGCGGTATGCCGCAATCTCCTTTGCCGTATAATAACAGCACTCCTGAAGAATCACGATCGGCAGCTCGTCCTGGCTCTCGCCGCTCCGCTGCCATGTCTCCAGTTTGCCGGCCAGAAACGAAAGTCCCAGCTCCGAACGGATAAACTCAATCAGGCGGTCATCCACAAATCCATCCAGCACCAGAAGCGGATTCTGATAAATGACATAACACAGCTCCTGCGATGATGCGATATGGACGCCCAGCCGTTCTATGTAAAAAGGATGTCGAACCGGCTCCTGCCGGCAAAGTATCAGACTCATAATGAAACCTCTTGTTTAATCATCCGGTTTGTCGCCGGAAACAATTCTCCAAATCCCAAATCACGTATCATGACGATCATCGTGTCTTCCCCGGTAAATCCAAATGCCATCTCGATCCGGGTCGTCCGGTCCGGGCGTTTCGGGAATCCCTCGAGCGGAATCTTCACCGTCTTCTTTTTGCGCGGTTCCAGCGGCTGGAGTGAAAATTCTACCTCCGGCGTGCCCGACACGATAAATTCCGCCGTCATTTTCGTCTCATACCAGCTGTCCCCGGCGGATGCCAGCACCAGCTGTCCCTCTTTTTCACGTTCCTGAATCTTTAAGGAAACCGTTGTCTTCAGCCGCCCCTCACAGATACAGGTAAATTGGTACGCACTCTGCGCTTCACAGAGATCTTCCGAGCGGATCAGCGCCCCTCGGGTAAATACATCCATCTCCGCAAACACCCGGCGCCGTTTGCAGATCTGCTGCATAAAATCTGCCGCCCAGTCCGTCTGTGCAAATCCCCTGCCGGTCAGGATGATCGCTGAAAACAGGCGCTTCTGCAGCAGCCGTTCCGCACAGGAGGAAAGAATCCGGTCTGCCATCTGGATGCCCGCGTCGCTGTCCAGCACATTTAAGTGGAATGACTCCTCCAGTTCCTCCTGATCCGCGACCACCTGCATCTGGCGCAGCCCGCGCTGCACTCTCAATTCATAATAATGAAGACCATTCTCCGAAAGTTCAAACATTCCCACCTGGTTGCTCCAGACTTCCCGTTTCTGGCTCATCACGTAATATACAAAGCTCTCCGCGTGACTGATCACATGCACCCGGCTCCGGTCGATTTCCAGAAAATCGGCACAGTACATCAGGCAGTCCACCAGCTTTACCTCAAGCTTTGGCACCGTAATCACCAGGTTTTCTATCTCTTCTTTTCCGGACGCCTGTCTGGGAATCGCAAGCACCTGCTTCAGGAACATTTTCAGCAGATATAAGCCCTCGTAGCGGACACCGTCGATCGTGGCGGTGCCGTCCTTCATCGCCAGGGAGAGCAGCTTATCTTCCACTACCATGCCCTCTAACGCGCCCCCAGCACTCTCCTCTGCCACCCGCCAGACGTCCGAATCCGGTTCTTTTCCGATCCGGGTCGGAACCGACCAGATCGTCTCCTGACCCTGACAGGATATATGTGTGCATGAATCACACAGATCCATGCCAATTATAAGTCCATTCATCTATCGTTTGTCCGTCTGTCCCTTTCCTCAGGCGATCGGGAAAAGTGCGCTTACCGCCGCATCTCTCTTCTGGTACTCCCGCATCTTTTCCCGAAGCGCCGTCTCGTTATTTACTTTTAAAGAAAGACTCATCTCATTGAGCGCCGCAAACCGGCTTTCCCGGCTGCGTCCCGGAATCTCCCGGCAGGAAATCTCTCCCTTTTCTTTCGTCTTCCGGACGCCGTCCTCTTCCTCTTCGATCTGATATTCCAGCGTCTCGCCCTCAAAAATCACCTTTTCACGAATGTAAATATCCCGGTAAACGAGACGCATTTCCTCATAGTGGAACTCTTCCTCCTGCGGCAGAATCCGCAGCCGCAGATACGGGCGCACCGCCCGGTTTCCGTGATACTCGATGATTTCTTTATCTAAAATATTGCCCGGGATATGGATAAACCGCGCCAGATCCTTAAAATAGGCAAAAATCATGCCCGCATCTAAAAGCACATCCACCACCGACTGGCACAGGCGCCGCTGTTCCTCCGAAAGCTCCGGCAGCGTCGCATAATACTTTGTCAGCGCCAGCAGATAAATATCCGGGATCCGCTCCCGATCCGAGCTTCCCTGCACGGCACCCTCCAAAAATGCGAACACCTTGTCGTCCGTCGGACGGTTTTCCAGAAAATATTCCACGCTCTTGACCGTGAAATACGCGCGCACGACAATTTCCCCTGTTTTCTTGCGTGACGCATAAAGCTCGAACACCCGGTCTAACTTTGCTGTATTGCCGGTAAAGAGCATCTGCGCCACCAGCCGTTCCTCCAGATCGTACGTCTCCACCCGGAGCCGCAGCCCCTGCATCAGGACGCGGTACATCTGATCCACCGTACCGTTGAAATGTTCGCAGAGATAATCGAGAATCACACTGTCTGGCTTCTCGTGTTCAAAGACATACCAGGTCAGATAAAGCAGGTGCTCATCCCGGTCAAAGAGATTTTGAAGCAGCATTCTCCCGCAAAGCCGCAGCAGCAGATTGACCGGCAGACCTTCCAGACCATACCGGCACACCATCTCATACGCCTCGCTGAAATGCCCGCACCGGATCAGCGTCCCGCAGACGCCGTTTCTCTCATCCCGCGTCAGCTGGTCCTTGTCAAGACTCAGAAGGTATGAAACACTTCCATCCTTTTTCTCATCCTCAATCCCATCCGCCATCCTCTTATAATACCGCACGATCGCTGACAGCACCTTTGCCCTAAACAGCGGGTGCAGCTCCATCTTCTGATCCGCGTGCTCCAAAAGGATCGCATCGTCCCCGGTCAGCACCTCCTTGCGGCAGGCTTTTGCACACGCATTCATAAAGAGGAACGGATGCATCGGATTCATTTCAAAACAGGTCTGTAAAAGTTCCTCCATATCCGTAAATACCGGCTGGATGGCGCAATTTACCCGCGCATACCGCGTCTCATTTTCATCCTGGAATAGAACCAGATCGCGCTCCGAAAACAGCGGCACATACGCCGTGCCCTCGTTCAGCACATACGCGTCCTCCGTCATCTGCTCCTCATGGCGCACCACCACATATTTCATCGCCGGTTCCCGGCATTCTACCCGGCAGGATTTCAAAATCCCCGGCAGGACACGCGCCATCTGCGTATCGATCAGTTCCGGATAGATCAATTTCCGGTACAGGACCGCCAGGGCACCGTCTATCCGTTCCTTGAAAAGCTGATCCACCGCAAACTCTTCCATCGCCCGCTCGTACATCCGGTAAATATCCGAATCCGGCGTTCCATATGTAAGAAGGTTCGCATAAAGCTTCGCCAGTGACCCCGCATCCAAATTTGCCGAATACGAAAAGTATAAAAATACCTCACGCGACATCAGGCGGTCATAATTCTCCGGCATCGCATATAAATAATATTCATACAGGCGCGTCAGACTCAAATCTGCCTCCAGCGCCCGGCTATACCATTCAAAACAGGCTGTCTCCCGGCAGTCTCCCCGGATCAGCATTGCACAGAGCGCCTCCAGAATCTCCGTCTCCGGATACAGCCCGTAAAGTTCCGTCAAAAGGCGTCTGTAAAACTCCCGGTACGAACGGGACGCACGCATCACCCGGACCGCCGCCAGTGCCAGCTCACGGCTGATAATTTTCCGGCGTGCCCCATAGTACAGGGCATGAAGCTCAAAATTGCCCGCATTGTCTAAAAGGATCGGATCACTCTCCAGAAGTTTCAGTCCCGCCGCATAGAGGAATGGGCTGTGACAGCCATCCTTAAACTCCTGCTCCATGCTGATCAGCACCGTAACCGGATTTTTCTGCAGTTCCTCATCCAGACGCAGAAGCATCAGATAATAAAACAGGCTGCTGCCCGTCTCCTCCGACGCATACTGCTGCAGCAGGCGGATCAAAGTGTCCTTCTGCTCGGCATTGCCGGTCAGCGTCACGTACAGATAGCGGTACAAGCAGTTAAGCTTCCGGTCGCCCGATATTTTAAGCGCCGCTGAATCCTGCAGTTCCTTTAAAATCGTCTGCGCTTTCTCGCGCCGATCAGTCAAAAGGTATAATTCCGCCTGCAAAAGCCGCAGTCCCGCGTCATAGTGCGTCATTTTCATCAGATCCAGCTCCCGCTGCATCTGGTGAACCGCCTCCGTGCCGCCGATCCCATTTTCATACGCCAGACGGGCAGTCAGATAATTTCCAAGCTCTTTCTGGAATGACATATGTGCCCGGTCGCATCCGCCCGCATCGGCAGCCGATGCCTCGATCGGGATCCGCACTGTTTCTCTGGCAGTGTGAATCAGGACGGCACCGAAATTCTTTCCGGCATGCAGCCGTTCCGCCAGAATCCGTACCGGAAGACGGAGCAGACCATCTTCAAAATCCGCCTGCGTCGCACTCTTCTTCGGCAGATGGAGGAACTCGCCGTCTGCCGTCACCTCCAGGTACACACTGCCCCAGTTATCCATCCGGATCTCGATCGTGTCCTCGGCATTCTCAGCCAGCTCGGCATATACGCGCGCCCTGCCCGGAATCGTCAGACCGACCGGCTTTTTCACGCCCAGTCCAACCAGAAATTCTTCCATAAAATTTGCCCGGCTGCCGTGCCCCTTCAGGCCGTCATAGAGTGCCCGCACATGCAGATCCTGCATAAACGGCACTTCCACAAAATCCGGGTACTCCAAAAGCCGGAGCGCCGTCTCCATATCATTTTCCGCGACGCGCAGAAAATCTTCCGCCGTTTTCAGATCACCTAAAGTCTTCCCGGCGTCTGCCACCTCGACGTGAAACTCATACGGAATCTCCTCTTCCCCGCAGTTTGTCACCAGATAAAAAGAACCCGTGATCGTGTCGCCTGCCGTCAGGAACGAAGTGTCCACTTCATATACGATCCGGCACCGGAGTCCGCCAAACGAATTGTTATCCCCTGGAATCCGCACCCGCAGGTTCGAGGAATACACAAATCCCTTCACACTTAATCCATTTTCGCTCCCGATCCATAAATTTCTCTGCATCAGGGTATTCATCCGCAGCGTCTCGTCTATCTTTTCAGGCGACCAGGTCATCTTCGGCTGTTCCGAATCGATGATTCCCTTCGCCAGCCGGTTAATTCTCTCTTTCATTCCTATCACCTGCCGTTTCATTATCCTGTCCCGGTAACTGCTTCGTCTTCCCACAGTTCCGTCGGTTCGAAATCTCGTACCTTATATCATACCATATTTTGTCTGCATTTACATCAGGGAATTGGAGAATTTCACTGATTGCCCATCCGGCATTTTTATAGAAACAAACGCTATCGTTTTCTAATTTTTCTTAATTTCCTAATCCCAGTCACCCACATACAGGCGTGTGCCAGTCTGCCAGGCTGTTGGTTCATAGATCGTCCAAATTGGATATGGATATGCTTTTCCTTGCAGAGAATCATCTATTGCGATCGTCTGATCAACGCCATTGGTGCCTGTTTTGGACGACAGGTCAGCGGCACCTGTCCTGGTAATACTGAAATAGCTGTCCTTTACAGAGTTGCTGTCTACATAAGGTACGCCGATGATTGCTTCGCTTAACTTCGGCAGATACCAGCATTCTTCCGGAACCGAAAGACTGCCAGCTTCCAGCTGTGCGCCCTGCCACCAGGTATTGTTCAACTGACCAATATAGTGCCCAAGAAACATTGAGGTTCCAGCCGCTTTCACACTTCCTGTTGTGTAGCAGTTCGAAAGAACCAGTTTTGCAGAATCATATTTTCCAAATAAACCGCCTGCGATAGCATTATATGTATTCGTTCCACACACATCCGCTGCACTGAAACTCTGTACTACCGAAATCGGACCATCCATCCACCCCACGAGGCCTCCGGCACACCAGCCGCCTGACACATTTTTTCTATCTGACAGCACTTCCGCACCACTTTCCGTATAACCGTAAGAGCGGTTCCGTCCGCCGACATAACTGTTTTCAATGCTGAATTCTTTCCCGGCAGTTCCGCCATTCTGGTTGTTTTTCAGGTATCCATACAAACCTCCGGCGGTTCCAGTTGTATCCACGTACCCAGAGAAGAAGCTGTTTTCCAACTTCATCTGACCAGAGCTCTCGGCAAAGCCGACCAGACCTCCGCTAGCATCGGTTCCCTGTATCCGTGCATTTTTTCCTGAAACATATACGTGATTCATCACTAAATCACTTACTTTTGCTTCCCCGATCAAGCCCCCGGTTTTTCCTCCACTTATTTGCAGCGTCGGTGCATCTACAACTACATGGTCGAGTGTCAGACTGCCACTATTCGTGCTTCCAACCACCGCGCCTGTTGCCAGCGTTCCAGAAATCCGGGATTTTTCTCCATATATATGGATATTTTTAATCGTTAGATAGCTGTCCGCCGAAGTGCCTGCCTGTGCCACCAGCCCTGCTGTATTCTGCCCCTGACAGGAAATGTCCAGATCCTTCAGATTCAAGTTTGATATCGTCAGATGATCCGTCTTCTGAAATAAAGCCACACCATTCCAGGCAACAGGAGTTATCTTTAAGCCTGCAATCGTATAACATTCACCCAGTTTTGCTTTTTCTTTCTCATCCACCTCCGCATCATAAGAGATAATGTCCGGGTTGTTAATCGGCCAGAAACTTCCACCTTCATACTTGGAATTTCCCGGACTGTAGATCGTCATCTCTCCGTATGCATCTTTCACCTCTTTGCAATACGCTTCCGTCTGTGAGGTAATCGAATCATCCTCCTGCCAGAGAATATTATCGGTCTGGATGACCCGTGTGATCTTTAAACCACCATAGCCTTCTCCGCAGAAATTCAGATTCTGCAGATGACGTCCATTGGCGACCTTAACCGTATAGGTATCCGTTCCATCATCATTGGGTTCAATTACATCGGCAAAGCAGCTGTTGAACTTGTATGAGAGCTTTGTATTTTCTGTCGGTGGATAGCCATCCTCGCTCAATTTTACGATCACATTTTCTCCATTTATGTAACCGCCCGGCTGATAACCTCCCCAGGTACCCAGACTACAGAAATTTCCACCCTCACGTGATAAATCATCCAGATAGAAACGCAATTTCAACTTTTTCTCTTCCGTTATGCCTATTTCAAAACGATTTACCCTGTTTTCTGCAGCAAAGCTCGTCCAACTGCCATTTGCCTCATTTTCTGCACAGCTGGCAGCTTTCTCTTCCGTATCTACAAAGCAAAATTTTGATCCCGTTCTCAGAGTCTTTTCCTGCAAATCACCCGTATTGACTTGGAGAACATACCACATCGTTTTACCGCTCAATTCGCCGGTAATCGAAAATATCAGATGTATTCTCTGATTTTCTTCAAGCGGAGACTGAGAGACATAATCGATATACAGCCTGTTTCCAGTATGCAGCGCCTCTTCGTTCTCGCCCTTGTCCCAGTCCCCGACATGGTTATTCAGAAACCACGAAAATCCCTTTGAAGCGTCCTGCGCAGCAAGTTTTTCCGCTACTTTCTGGATCGTCGGCATCGGATAAATCGGTATTTCTGCCTTCTTTAATTCCGGATCATACGGATATGTATTCCGCTTTTCCTCCGTATCTTTATTTTCTTCCTCACTGCTATCTGCATTCGGATCCTTTACACCAAACAAACTTGCAAGAGCCTCGTCATATGCAAGCACATACTTCTCATTCACCTTACTGCACACATAGCACCCCGGATAAACTGATTTTTTGTTCGTCCCCGTACCACTCGTCTCCGATGGAAGTATTCCATTCGTTCTACTTGCATAATCATAGAACGCAACAAACGCAGGTGCTTTCATCGCCGGATCCTCTGTTTCATCCGCCGCCGTACCGCTTCCACCTTCCGTTTCATCCGATTTTTCCTCAGCCGTCGGCGAATACACCGACGCCGATACATATGTATTCGCTATCTGACTGTCTGCCGGAAGCTGTGCGGCGAGACCCCCTGCGAATCCGCCGGTATATGCCGCTACGTTATAACGTCCGGTAAGATTCTCAAAGGCTGTATTGGCGTTTGCCTCATTCCCTGGTTTTTGGGAGGTATCAAACTTCTTGTTTGCTGTATGACCGCCGACATAACAGCTCTGAATCTGCACCGTGGAACCGCTTGCGGCGGCTGCAGCTGCTGCTTTCTCAGCAGTTCCGACCAGACCGCCGGCGTACATACCTTCCACATAGAGTGCCGCTGCGCTGTCGGTCAGGGAAATTTTTCCCTTTGCCGTGCCGATCAGGCCGCCCGCCGTTCCCTTTAAAGCGCGGATCCGGTATTTGCTTTCTTCCTCCAGCTTCAGATCGGCTGCTTTTTCTGTGCTGCTTCCCAGCTTATCACGGAAATGATTCTCCGCCAGCGCATCCTGGACGGTCAGACTGCCGCCCTCAAATGTGCCGATCAACGCACCGGCAGAAGCGCTGGTCTGCTCTGCCTGCACCTGTGGATATTCCACCTGCACTTTTTTTATTTCCACCGTTGGCAGCTTTATAGTTCCCCGGGAATCCGTTCCCGGCATCACCGCACCGATCAAAGCGCCTGCATTCGCCTTCGTCCGGACCACTGGCTGGCAGATCAGCAGGTTTTTAACCCTCATATCCTGCGTTACCGTTCCAAACAGTCCGCCCGTCCCATCTACTGCTGTGATTGAACTTGCCGCCGTTTTTCCTACCTGCAGACCATCAATCCGGTATGTATTTCCCTGATAGTCCAGTGGATACGGCAGGCTAAGCGGAAGATAGCTTCCCGCCTCCGTGGTATATGTCTGTGCCGTCGGGTTCGTCCGATCTGCATTCGTTTCATCCGTCACCCGGTAGGCAATCGAGATGGTTCCCGCATTCTGATTCAAAAAATTCGAGCCAAATGCCGTATGCAGCTTCGCCACATGTCCGCAGTAACCGCTCTCGTCCGCAGTGTTTTCTCCCGCTTTCCAGGTCAAATCGCTATTCTGCATCGCCGTAACCGTTTTGGATGTAGTCACCGCTCCCGTGTACAGCTGATCCGGATCCCAGCCTGAAACCCGCTCATCCAGATTTTCCAGATGGCGGAAGCTGCCGATCCCCACACTTCGTTCCGTACCGATCGATGCAAAGAGGCTGCTGCCCGAATCTGTATTGCTCGTCTTAACCTGCGAAAGCGCTTTATTGTTGAAAACCTGCGCGTACACAAAGATATTTTCGCCCGGAATAAAGGAGGCAAAACCTCTTTCATCCTGCTGAAATGTCATATCCGTCTGTGCCGGCTGGTTGAAATCCATAAATTTGAATCCTGTACTTCCGCCCGTGCCGGCTGGCACCGCTATGTCATCCAGAATGACCTGATACGTTCCATCCGAATCGCCCGAAGTTCCGGACACCTTCGCCACACGCGCCGAACGGCTGCTTCCCGGGGCATTGATCTCGATGTAGCCGGTTGTACCGCTCTTTTCTCCCTTTACAAACAGGCTCAGCGAATGTTCATTTTTATTCGGATCCCCGATTTCCGCATATAAAATATCATCATTCACCAATTTCACTGTCGGTGCCTCGAATTTCTCCTCCGGCAGTTCCGGAACTTCCAGATTTCCTGATGCGTAATATCCGATCGGCAGCTTCTGATCCTTATAATTGGAGTTAGCACCCGTAAACCGCTCCCGTTTTCCAGCATCAGACGCCGCCGCCAGAAGTGCCTCGCTTCCGATATCTGTCTGCACAAACTGATAATGATCCGAATACCACACCTCGCGGACCAGTCCTGCCTCCGGATCATAGAAAACAAGATAGCTCCCGTCTGCACGGACAGTCTCATCAATCGATCCAAATGGAAGAAGACGCTGCCGGATCTCCTCGGTCACATTCGCAGACACCAGCGCCGCCTTACCGCCAGACTCTTCTTGTTCCGATTCAGGCTGCCCTGCCTGTTTTTCCGGCACATAGAGAACCGCGTAGATATTTCCCTCTTTCTCCTCCGCCAGCACTGTATTTTCTACCGAAATTCCCAGCTTTGCCTGCTTTTGATCGTCCGAAAATTCCCCCTGTGCCTCCATATGGAGCAGACGCGGAATCGTCCCATTGGAGACTTCCAGTGTCAGATGATTCTGCGCCGCCAGAAAGATCTCCTTCGCCGTCTGATCCATCTCCAGACGGCGGAGCTTTCTCTGGTAACGAATCACCGCAACAAAAGAAAGACTGGCAAGAATACCGACAATCGCAATCACCGTCAAAAATTCCGCCAGCGTAAACGCCGCCCTTCTCTTCTGTTTGTTCTGTCTCTTCTGCTCCATCTGTCCTCGTTCCTCTTTTAATTTTATTTCTGATCCAGGTTGACCGCACGCACGATCAGGTTAATCGGCTTTACCACCGCTTTCCGGGAAGTTCCCATCGTATCTTTTTTCCGGTAGATCGCCAGATTTTGAACCGTAAAGCACGCCGTCTCCTCCGAATAGGTATAGCCGTCAAATGCCGTATAATATTCATCCGAGATCGCCGCCTGCGTCAGCAGAGGTATCTTATTATACGCATCATCGTAAGTATAATCCCCATACCATTTTTCAATGCCCGTGCCAGACCAGTCTGTCGCACTAAAGTGCAGCCACAGGTGGCTGTTTCCACTCCGCAAAAGAGGTGTTACCATTTCTCCTGTTTCGGAAGTCCCAGCAGAATTTTTCACTTCCAGCGCATTGGCAAATTCATCGGTCATCAGCTGCGCCGTGAGCGACAGCGCCTGCTCTGCATCTGCCTGATCCTGCGTCCTCTGGTAAACATTTTTTACCATCATCACGCCGCCTCCAAGCACCGTGCCGATCATACCGAGAATCACAATCGCCGCCAGCAGCTCCGTCAGCGTCATACCGTTCTTTGACCGGAGTTTTTTCTGACATACTGAAAAGAGCTTGCAGTGACCCTTGGATGCCATCTGTTTCTGCTGCCTGCAATGCCTATTTCTGCATCCGCGGCATTCACTTCTCTCCTGTCCCATCTCTGTCTCCTCTATCGGTATCTGTAAAGCAGATCTTGTAAGTTTACCTTTTCCTCTTCTGCATCCGAATCAGCCTGGCTCACATACAGTACGATCGGATACTGTCCCGTCCGGTAATTCGTCTGTGTACCTGTCTGGTAGGCATTTGACGCCAGGCTTTTCTTCATGCCGCCGGTTCCAGATGCTTCCAGCTCCAGAACATATCTGCCCGACGCCTGTTCCGCTGTCCGGTTGTTCTCCAGCTGATTGCGGCTGTCATAATAGCCCGCCATCTGCTCTTCGCCTTGCTGCAGCATCCTGCCGGACGCCAGAAATGCACTCAGAAACATCGTCATTCCCAGTGCAATCACAAGAACCGATATCAGTACCTCTGTCAGCGTCTCTCCCGCATTGGCACGCAGCTTTCTTCCAGCTGCCCATTCCATTCTACTTATCATCCTGCAGCAGCTCCTTCTCTATTGTTCCGTTCTGCCAGCGGATCGTCGTGATGATGGTAGTCGTCGTGATCGTGTAGGAATCATCGTCATCCGAATCTCCGTCATCGCCCGCTACTGTGACCGTCTCACTCTCGGAGCTATGTGCTGCTTCCAGCTCCAGCCGTTTCTCGCACCGCTCTTCCTTCTTGTCATCCGCCGTTACCGTATCTGAGATAACCGCCTTGATTTTATAATCATCCGTCATCCACAGGCGTACACTGGTCTTTAACGGGTCAATCGTGTTCCCGCTCGTTCCAGCTTTCTTCACTGACAGAGTAAAATCTTTGTACGCTATTTCTTCCTCCGATGCATTCTCCCCGTCTGCCAGCTTCCGATACTCATTATTTCTATAAATATCCACGATCAGTGAATCGAGAATCGCGCTATTCGCACTCTCTGCGCTTGACAAACCTGAATCCGTTCCATAGAATTTTTGCCACGTCGCCTCATTATCCGTGTTTTTCCGGCTGCCGACGTAGTAGCAGTAAAAATCATCCTCATCGTCTTCCTCGTCATCCCGGCTGTCATGCACGATCACTTCCTTGATCTTGACTATATTCTCCGTCTTCTGCAGCTCATCCCGCAGAAATGCCGCCGCCGAGTCTACCGCATACCGCTTCTGGTCCTCCCTCGGCAGGTGGCGGATCTTTCCAGCCGACGCAGAAGCGGACGCCAGAATGATCGACGCGCCCACCCCGCAAAACACAAAAAACAGGAGCGCCGCCATCAGGCTGGCACCATCCTGATTTTTCATACGCCTGAAAACCTGCCTCCAGATTTCCGGGCGTTTTTCACTGTTCTCTGCTTTTTTCATGCTTTATTCTCCCAGCGCCGCCTCTGCCGCTGTCTCAAGGTCCGAACGCTGCAGGTTCGACACATCCGCATTTGCCAGTCCCGACGGTGCCTGCGTCTCCTCCGGTTCCAGCTCCAGGCCTTCTTCTGATTCCGCATCGTAGCGGGTCTCAAAATAGGTCAGCTGGAACGCCACCGCCACCGGGTGGATGCGGATATCCTCTAACTCTTCATTTTCCAGATCTTTATCATCCTGAATGCTCAGATCCTCTATCAGACAGCGGTACGGTCCTTCGACCACCTCATGAAGCATTGAAACAGCGTGATCAAACGAATCTGCCGTAAAAGAAATATTCATCGCGCGGCGGATCTCCATTCCGTCCACCTGCGGCTCTGAATACTGGAAAGTAAAATCATACGCATTCGCAAAAATACGGTTCAGTTCCTCCGTCTCTGTCTTGAAATGATTGTAGGCTGGAACCATCGGCGCATTCGATGCCTTGTTTTCCTCGATCTCTTCCTCCATCTGCCGGATCTGCATCGCTTTCATCTGCTCCAGCTGAATCTGGGCATCCAGCTCCGCCGTGTCCGCCGCCTCAATCCGCCGCTGCACCGGCAGGTAAAATCCGGCATAGTAGCCGCCCGCGATCAGGGCAAAGACTACAACCAGCAGCACTATTTTCTGTGTTTTTGTTAATACATATTTCCCTAACGAATTCATTCTTCTTTGCCCTCTTCTGGTTCGTTAAAAAATACAGCCATTGACACTCCCACCTGCTTCAAGGATGCCAGAACTCTCTCTTCGCCATCTTTCTTCACTGTTTCCTCCAGCGAAGCGGTCACATAGCGCGCATTCGGATCCGCCTGTGCATCACGGACCAGCTGCGGAAAGAGTGTACCATTGGGAATGGTTCCTTCCAATGACATCTGATCCGAGGTGATCGAAACACTCGAAACTGCCGTCAGCGGGAAAATCTGTGATTTCAGGGAATCCAGCATCATCCGGCGGTCCGGAAGCTTACTCTCTTCCTCATTCAGATACCCATTTCCATAATGCGCGTACTCTGCCAGGACCTCACCGTACACCTCGTTGGATTTCTCCAATGTACGAAGCTCCTTCTCTGTCGCCGCATAAACCGCCTCTGCCCGGTCTGCCTCCTGCAGGGGAAGCATTACGCCAAATCTCGAAAATCCGTAGACAAAAACCATAAAAACGGCAAACGCGCCCAGCTCCGCCGCCATTTTTCCTTTTTTAGTCTGCTTCTGATACAGATTGATGCGCCGTTTTTTCGGATACTTCGGACCGCCAATCTGCATATTCGCGATTGATTTTAAATCAGCCACCGCTCTTCCTCCTTATGCAAGTAATACACCGTATGCCTGCGGGCTGTCGATCCACTCGTCTTCCTCATCCAGAGAGACCTCCGGCAGAAGCTCCGCCACACTCCGCACCGGCAGATCCAGCGTTTCTTTCAACGCATCGATCAATTCCCCGTATCGTGCACCTCCGCCGCAATAATAGAGACTGTCGATCGTATTATTCACATTATTGAAGCTATAAAAGTTCAAAACTCGCATAACCTGGACGGCGCGGGTCCGGTACTGCTCCTCCAGCACAGCCGCCATCTTTTCTTTGTCGGTCTCCTCGCGGTTTTCTTCCTCCACCTCAATTCCCAGTTCCTGCATCTTGTTCTTATCTCCCAAACGGATCTGCTCGATCTCCTCACAGCCCGGCTCCATGGTACGGGTAATATCATAAACCCCCTCACGGAAGAAATGAATCCGCATCGCCTGGGTTCCCAGATCCAGAACAGCGTAATCCTTTCGCTCTTGTGCATACTCCAGAATCCGCTCCAGACCAAGCACTGCCGGGACCAGGCCGACGAGCTTCAGGCGCGCCATCTTTGCCAGCTTTTCAAACTGCTGCGACAGCGTCTTCGTACACGCCGCACCAAGAAGATCCATCGTCCTCTCTTTCGTCTGAATCATCGCGTAATCAAAAACATACTTGTCCATCTCATCGCCGATATAGTCATGAAACTCATACGGCAGGTTCAGCCGGATCTGTTCTTCCGTCATCAGCGGCATCTCAAACCGCCGCACATACACATCCTCCTGACGGATGACAAATACCACATTCCGGCACCGGATCGCATATTCCTTCAATAAATCCTTTATCAAATCCGCACAGACGTGCATATCGGTCAGATCCATTCCCTGAACCCGCTCGCTGATGAACTCTTTCAGTTCACCTTTTTCCGCATATGCAATCTTGATACGGTAATGTCCAATTTCAATTCCTAAACAATTCTTCATCTCTGCACTCCCCTTAAAAGAGTTTTATCGTGTACAGCTTACAAAAGCCACAGCCCCCTATACCATCCTGTCAGTTGTTCACCAAACAGAAGCATCAGAAAGAAAGCTGCCGCAATCGCCGGTCCAAATGGGATTTTCCCCTTTCTCCAAACCAACGAACATCCGATTCCAAGCACACAGCTAAGAATCAGAAAAAACAATACCTCCCAGATAGAACGAAGGTACAGCCCCGTCACAAAAAAGAGCTTGATATCCCCGCCTCCCAGGCTTTCCTTTCCCGTCAGGCGGTCAAATAAAAGTGAAAGTGCCAGCATACCGCCCGACAAGCCAGCCCCCGTCAGAACACCACGCAATATCTGTGCGCCCGTTTCCGGCAGACAGACTGCCGTTCCGAAAAAAATCAGGACTCCTGCCACCTGCAGGCGATCCGGTATGATCCACGCATGCAGATCCGTGAGCGTCAGGCACAAAAGCACAATCCACAGAAGTATCCCCCGCAGTGCCAGCACCGAAACATCGAACCGGTACACGATCAGACAGCACGCGATCCCCGAAACAAGTTCCGCCCAGAACGATTCCGCCGGGATCTTTGCCCCACAGTAACGGCATCTGCCCCGCAGACACAGCCACGAAAACAACGGCACCAGATCCGGCACGCCCAGCACATGCCCGCAGGCATCACAGTGCGATCTCCCCTTTAGGATCGAAGCCCCCGCAAGCATCCGTCCCGCCAGACAGTCTGTGAAACTGCCGAGGGCACAGCCGAGGATAAATGTTATGGTTAATATGTAAATTGTTAAAAATGTGGTTTGATGCAGCATCGCCGCGTTCTCTCCTGTCTTTTGCAATTCTTTGATTCATTATAACAGAATTTGCTTATTCTGTCTCCGGGCGCCTTTAGCAAAAATGGATGGGAAACCCCATCCATTTCAGACTGTAGACAAAGCCCTGCTTTTGCAGGGTTTTGCTATTGTTGGAACCGCTT
>ERZ780203.1008-NODE-1008-length-23964-cov-4.025639_pt1 | contig 23964 bp, 20 predicted proteins | sample MGYA00511168_ERZ780203 | MGnify/ENA primary metagenome ERZ780203 (study PRJEB29588, sample SAMEA2156577) | human gut metagenome | biome: human gut; feature: human-associated habitat; material: faeces | place: Denmark | collected 2008/2010 ...
AAAGAGAAGCGTACGAAATGTTTTCTCTGCTGTGCGGCCGGACGCACTCGGTGCTGACGGGCGTATGCCTGATCGGCGGCGGCAAATGCGTGCGCGCGTGCGAGGAAACGCTCGTCGAATTCGGGCCGTACGACGATGCCGTCGTGTCGGCGTACATACGCAGCGGCAAACCGTTCGACAAGGCCGGCGGCTACGGCATTCAGGATCCCGAGCTTGCGCCGATTATAAAAAACATTACAGGAGATTACGACAACGTGCTCGGCCTGCCGGTAAAGCTGGTCGGCAGGTTGATCGGGGAGAATTTTACATGACCGAAGAGCTTGCCATCGTGATAGGAACAACCCATACCGCTATTTATATGCCCGGAAACGGCATAGTGCTGTACGAACCGTCGAAGGTGGCGTATAACGGGGATCCGAAGCTCGGAAAGGTCAGGGCGGTCGGCGAGGAAGCCGCGGCTATGATGGGGAAAGCTCCGGAAAAAACGGTGCTTTCTTTTCCCGTAACGGACGGGTTCGTGACCGATCCCGATTCCTGCCGCGATATGCTGCAGCGTTTTCTCGGCAAAGTGCTTAAACCTCGACTGTTTGCGCCCAAGGTGCGCGCCATAGCGGGCGTGCCCACCGGACTGACGATTGAGGAGCGCCGCATTTATGACGACGTGTTTTCCAAGGTGGGAATAACCGACGCCGTGATGATAGAGAACATACTGCTCGCCGCGGTGGGCGTCGATCTGCCCGTGCATGCGCACAAAGTCAGTCTCGTCGCAAACATAGGCGGCGGTATCACGGAAATTGCGGCTATATCGCTGGGCGGCATCGTCAAAGGCTGCAATATCAATGTGGGCGGCGGCATGATGGACCGCGCATTGCGGGACTATCTGCTCGGAAAGTATAATTTCAAAGTGGGCATGAGCGCCGTTGCGCGCGTGAAAGAGGAGATCGGCAGTCTGTATTCCAACGACCGCACCACGATGTCCGTGCCGGGAACCGATCTTTCGCGGCGCGTGCCGTCGACGATCATCGTCAAGGCCACCGACATAATGGACGCACTGATGCCGTACTATCTCCGCATAGCAGACGCCGTCGAAAGCATAGTGAAGGCGCTTCCGCCCGAAACGGCGGCGGATCTGTCCACCGACGGGCTGAATCTGACCGGCGGCGGCAGCAAGATACTCGGCCTGGACAAACTGATGTCCGACCGCCTGCACATACCCGTGACCGTGCATCCCGACGCGGAGTACGCCGCGGTGCTCGGCGGCGGCAAACTGCTGTCCAATACGGTGCTGCTCAACGAGATACTCAGCCAGCGCTGATTGCGGATCGGAGCCTTTGCACCGTTTCCGTCGAGGGGCGGGTCGTGCGTCAGCGCCGGATTTTCCGGAATTTACAAAGCCACAACAGAATAGACGAAAATACACGGCGGCGGAGCGCATTGAACGGCTTCGCCGCCATTCGTGTTTTTTCCGTAATATATTCCGGTTTTCGACCGTAATAATATAGTAAGATAATATCCGATATGGCAAGATCCATCGTAATCACGAGCGGGAAAGGCGGAGTCGGAAAGACGACGATAACCGCCAATCTCGGGCGCAGTCTCGCCGCCGCTGGCGAACGGACGGTCGTGCTCGACGCCGATATAGGGCTGAACAACCTCGACGTCGTTCTCGGCATAGATTCGCGCATCGTGTTCGATATCGTGGACGCGATAGAAGGCAGGTGCCGGCTGCGGCAGGCGCTTATAGAAGACATCGACCAGCCCGGACTTTACATAATGCCGTCGGCGCACAGCTACGACCGCGCCAAAGTCAACGGTCAGAACTTAAAGGAAATAGTTAACCGCCTGGGTCAGAGTTTCGACTACGTGCTCGTGGATTGTCCGGCGGGAATAGAGGCGGGCTTTAAGCGCGCCGTCGCTTCGTGCGAAGAAGCCGTACTCGTCACCACTCCGCACATCAGCTCGGTGCGCGACGCGGAAACGGTAATGAATCTGCTGCGCCGCAGCGGCATCACCCGCATTTTTACGGTCGTGAACCGCGTGCGTGGCGATCTCGTACTTTCCGGGGAAATGCTGTGCCGCAGCGATATCGAACGGCTTATAGGCGCAGAAGTGTACGGCATGATTCCCGACGAGGATGAACTGAATCTGCTCAGCAATTCGTTCAATTCCGGCGTTTCCGAAGGTTCGTCGGCATGCGCCGCGCTGGCGCGGGGAATAATGTCGGGCACTCCGGAAATTTACGACCTGACGAAAAAATACAGGGGCCTGTTCGGCAGGATAAGAAGGGAGATAAAAAGGAAAGTATGAAAGCCGCAATATCCGACAGTCTGAAAAAATATCTGCTCGGCTCGCGCGTGGGCGCGCTGGGCGGGGTAATAGCTTCGCTGAAAAGCGATCTGAAAGAACTGATTTCCAACTACATGACGCTGCGCAGCGACATCGGCGTGACCGCGGATATAGACGAAATAACCGGCGCGGTAGTGTTCGGCGTGACCTTTTCTGCGGACGAAATTTACGATTCCGGAGACGTATTAAGGTAATATGTCAGACATAAATAGCATATTTTGAGGTGTGAAAGGACCGAAAATTACAAAAAAACGTCTGATATCGGTATCACCGTTTACCGTAGTCGCCGCCGTGGCTTTCGTGCTGCTCGGCTACGGTTTTACGCTTATCTCCTACGCCGTGGTACTGCTCATCCACGAATTTGCGCACGCGATCGCCGCCGAGCGTCTGGGCTATGAACTGACATCGGTGCGCGTTATGCCGTACGGCGTTGCAATCGGAGGAAAATTCGACTGTCTGCGCCCCGGGCATGAGATAATCATAGCCGCGGCGGGTCCGGCAGCAAATCTGCTCTGCTGGATAGTAGCGGCGGGCGTCTGGTGGTTCGTACCCGAAACATACGGCGCCACGCAGCTGATCGCCGAGGCGAGTTTCTTTACCGCCGCTCTCAATCTGCTCCCCGTTTATCCGCTCGACGGCGGGAGAGTGCTGCACGGACTGCTGTCGCTGCGCCTGCGCCCGGAAACGGCCGATCGCATAATATTCGCCGTGGGTGTGAGCGTGGGGTCGCTGCTCGTAGCGGCATGTATTTTTCTCATCGTCACGGGCGCCAACTTCACGTATGCGACGCTGTGCGTTTTCATTGCCGCGTCGCTTCCGCTGTCGCCGGGCAAAGGCGGCTACGAAAGGATATATTCTATGGCTGCATCCGTAAAAAGACTGCGGCGCGGACTGCGCGTGCGTGAGATAATGGTGGAGGAAAACGCCACTCTTCTTTTTCTTTACAAACAGCTCCGCGCCGACTGCTACACCCGTTTCGTGCTGGCGGACGGTGCGATGAATTCCGTCGCCGTTATCACGGAAACCGAGCTTGACGGCATGATTTCGCGATTTCCTGCCTCGGAAAAGGCTATTTCGGTTGCAAAATCGCTTGGAATATGATATAATATTCGCCGAAAAGTATTGCGCCGGGAACGTACGGAACGGATAAATGCAAACGGATGAAATAAAAAACATTATTCTTGTTGACAGCGAAGCCTCATATACTACGGTCGGACTGATCGAGAACGGCAGGCTTTCGGAGCTGTACAGCGAGTCTGTCGACGAGCGTCAGACTTCGGGGAATATATACAAGGGAAAGGTTATGAACGTAGTGGACGGGCTTCAGAGCGCGTTCGTCGATATAGGGCTGAGCCGTACCGGTTTCTGGTACATCGACGAAACGCTCGATCACAAGTCCGTTTTCGGCGAACAGAACGCGCTGCCGCACAGGATTACCGCCAAGGAAGGCGATTACGTCATGGTGCAGGCGATCAAAGAGGGCACCGAGCTCAAAGGCCCCAAGCTGTCGTCGAATATTTCCATTCCCGGACATTACGTAGTTTATCTTTTCAACCTCGATTTCGTGGGCGTTTCGGGCAAGATAACGAGCAGTACGCTGCGCGAGCGCCTGACTAAACTGCTGCGTTCGCTCGCGCCCGAAGGCCGCGGCTTCATAGCCCGTACTAATTGTCTGACGGCAACCGAGGACGAGATCGTGCAGGAAGCTAAATTCCTGATTAAAGCGGGCGAGCGTATACAGCGGAAGTGGGAAGAAGCGGACGGAGTCGCACTCATTCATAACGAGGGCAATATCCTGTACCGTACGATCCGGGACATGCTGTCCGACAAGATCGAGGGCATCGTGTGCAACAACCGCCGCATGAGCGAAGATATACGCCAGATGGTGGATATGTTCTGCCCGTACTTCAAAGGCAGCGTGGAGTTCTACGACAACGAAGAGGATATATACGACTATTTCGGCATAGGCGAGGACATAGGTTCGATATACAATCCGCGAGTCGAACTCCGCTCCGGCGGTTTTCTGGTGATAGAAAAGACGGAAGCGCTGACGGCGATAGACGTCAATACCGGCAAATTTCTCGGCACCGACAACCGTGAGGACACCGTGTACCGCACCAATCTCGAGGCCGTGCGCGAAATCGCCCGCCAGCTCCGCCTGCGCAACATCGGCGGAATCATAGTCGTCGACTTCATAGACATGACGGACGAGGAGCACAAGGTTTCCGTCGTCGAAGCGCTCAAAAACGAACTGTTCTTCGACCGCGTCAAGACCCGCGTGCTGGATATGTCCGGGCTCGGCCTGGTCGAAATCACGCGCAAGAAAGTGGGGCAGACGCTGGGCTCGGTCAGCCAGAACAAGTGTCCGTACTGCGGCGGAACCGGCTTCCTGCTCGTGGATGCGTATGTCAGCCGCGCGATTAAATACCGGCTCAAAGGTCTTTTTATGAACCACAACGTGTCCATTGCGCTCATCTATGCGCACCCGGTGCTTGCCCGCCATCTCGTCGATCACAAGGCGTTTGCCGAAGAGTGCTCCGGCATCTGGTCGCATAAGCGTATTTACGTGGTGCCCGACGAGAAAATGGATTTCGGCGCGTATAACGTTGTCAGCGGTATGGGCGGCGTGCCGAGCGGCGGGGAACTGCTCACCTGACAGACCGCAGTCCGGACGGACTCACATAACGTATATTTTGTATGCAAAAACCCCTCTTCCGGTAAGGAAAGAGGGGTTTTCGTATGCGGGTTAATCTCAGTACATTCCGCCCATGCCGCCGCCTGCGGGAGCCGCGGGCTCGGGAGCGGGAATATCGGTGACAATGCTCTCGGTCGTGAGCAGGGTGGCCGCTACGCTCGCGGCGTTCTGCAGCGCGCTTCTCGTGACCTTGGTGGGGTCGAGTATGCCGGCGTCGACGACGTCGCAGTACTCGTCTTTGAGCGCGTTGTAGCCGAAGTTGGCCTTTTTCTTTGCAAGAATCGTATTGACGACCACGCCTCCGTCCACGCCTGCGTTTGCCGCAATCTGACGGATAGGTTCTTCGAGCGCTTTAAGCACGATATTCGCGCCTGTTTTCTCGTCGCCTTCGAGCTTCTTGACGACTTCCTTGACGGTGGGAATAGCGGACAGAAGCGCAACGCCGCCGCCGGGCACGATGCCTTCCTCGACTGCCGCGCGGGTAGCCGCGAGAGCGTCCTCGATGCGGAGCTTCTTTTCCTTCATCTCCACTTCGGTAGCTGCGCCGACGCCTATGACCGCAACGCCGCCCGCGAGTTTCGCCAGTCTTTCGGACAGCTTCTCTCTGTCGTAGTCGCTCGTCGTATTCTCGATCTGCGCCTTGATCATCTTGATTCTGTCTTTGATCTTCTGGCTGTCGCCTGCGCCTTCGACGATGGTCGTGTTCTCTTTGTCGACCTTGATCTGCTTAGCGCGGCCGAGCATATCGAGCTTGGTGTCTTTGAGTTCGAGACCGGTTTCCTCGCTGATGACGGTGCCGCCGGTGAGCACTGCTATATCCTGCAGCATCTCCTTTCTTCTGTCGCCGAAGCCGGGCGCTTTGACCGCGACGCAGTTGAACGTGCCGCGCAGCTTGTTGACGACGAGGGTGGCGAGAGGCTCGCTCTCGATGTCTTCGGCGATTATCATGAGTTTGAGACCGTTCTGAATCACCTGTTCGAGCAGGGGAAGGATCTCCTGGATATTGGTTATCTTTCTGTCGGTGATTAGGATGGCGGGGTTGTCGAACACGCACTCCATCTTATCGGTATCGGTAACCATGTAGCTGGAAGCGTAGCCTCTGTCGAACTGCATGCCTTCGACGACGTTGAGCACGGTGTTCATGGTCTTGGACTCCTCGACGGTTATGACGCCGTCTTTGCCCACTTTCTCGAACGCCTCGGCGATAAGTTCGCCGACCGTGTCGTCGCTCGCGGAAATGCTGGCGACCTGCTGAATGGCGGTCTTGGAATCGACTTCCTTGGATATGCTTCTGAGGTATCCGACAGCTGCTTCGGTAGCTGCGGCGATACCTTTCTTGACGACCATGGGGTTAGCGCCGGCAGCGACGTTCTTCAGGCCTTCTCTTATGATTGCCTGAGCGAGCACGCATGCGGTGGTCGTTCCGTCGCCGGCAACGTCGTTGGTCTTGGTCGAAACTTCCTTGACGAGCTGAGCGCCGAGATTCTCGAACGGATCTTCGAGCTCGATTTCCTTGGCGATGGTCACGCCGTCGTTGGTGATGAGGGGAGCGCCGTACTTCTTGTCGAGCACGACGTTTCTGCCCTTGGGGCCGAGGGTGATTTTAACTGTATTCGCGAGGGTGTTTACGCCCGCTTCGAGCGCCTTTCTCGCTTCTTCTCCGTGTTTGAGCTGCTTAGCCATGATATATTCTCCTTAATATATGAAAGAATGTTATTCCACAATAGCGAGGATATCGCTCTGACGAAGTATGGTAACTTCCTTGCCGTCCACTTTGAATTCGGTGCCGGCGTACTTGGAGCAGAGCACTTTGTCTCCGACCTTCACGTTCATTTTAACTTCCTTGCCGTCGACGTTACCGCCGGGGCCTACGGCGACCACGAGCGCCATCTGCGGCTTCTCCTGATCTTTTGCGAGCAGCACGATGCCGCTCTTCGTCGTCTCTTCGTTGTCGATCTGTTCGACGACCACTCTGTCAAACAAAGGCTTGATTGTCATGATATTCCTCCTGAAATGATGTTTACATTTTAATATCGCGCGGGTCTTTTGTCAAGCGTTATCCGGCGGGAAATACGTCGGAAATAAATTTGACTTTCTTTGACCTTTGACATTTGCTATTATAATACCCGAAAATCCGGTTGTCAAGGATTTTTCCCATAAAAACTGTAAATTTTTTTGCGAAATGCTTGAAAACGGTATATGTTTTTTGTTATAATTACCGAAAAGCAGGTAAAAGCAATGGAAAAATTCGATAAATGGGACAAAAGATTCATGCAGCTTGCCGAAACGGTAGGGTCGTGGAGCAGCTGCTATCAGGAAAACCGCCACATCGGCGCCGTAATCGTAAAGAACAAGCGCATAATGACGACGGGGTATAACGGCGCGCCGAGCGGGATAGAGAGCTGCCGCGACAGGGGAACATGCCTGCGCCGCGAGATGAATATCCCCAGCGGCACACGTCAGGAGCTTTGTTACGCCGTGCATGCGGAACAGAACGCCATAGCTCAGGCGGCAAAAATGGGCATAAATATCGAGGGCGCGACCCTTTACTGTACCCATCAGCCCTGCATAATCTGCACGAAAATCATTATTAACGCGGGTATTTCGCGCGTAGTGTACAAACACGGCTATCCGGACGAGTTCGCGCTGCGTCTGTTCGCGGAGGCGGGCACGCAGATCGACCGCATGCCCGAAGACTGCTGAAACGCCGGGGAGACGTCGCGGCAAAACTTATAATACGAAATCCCATATACTATATCTTCTATAAAGATATGAAAATAAAGATATATAAAAACGCGGTATCGCCATACCGGACGCCACTAATGCGGGCGTCCGGTTTTCCTTTATATGCTGCCTTAAAAATTTTTTGAAAAAATTGTATGAAAACTATTGACAAAAGCGATAACACGTGCTAAACTAAGGTCAAAGGTCAAAGAAAGTCAAACATCAGCCGCGCACCGGCCGATATGCCTGGACGGCGCGGCGGAGATAAAGTCTTCGAGGAGGAGGTAAAAATGGCAAATATAAGCGATGTGATCGAACAGTTCCTGATTCAGCTTTTGCAGGACGGCAATATCGTCAGCATAAGCAGAAACGAACTTGCCAATTATTTCTCCTGCGCACCCAGCCAGATCAATTACGTCCTTACCACAAGGTTCACTCCTGCGAGAGGTTACGCGATCGAATCGCGCCGGGGCGGAGGAGGCTGTATAAATCTCGTCCGGCTGGACGAGGATAAAGACGGATTCTTAAGCGAGCTCCGCAGTCTGTCCGTAAGCGACGGACTGTCGTATGCCAAAACGGTGCAGTATCTCGACCGTATGATCGGTGACGGTATAATCACCAAGAAAGAAGCGAAGCTGCTCGAATCCGTAATGGCCGACAAGGCGCTGATGGCGCCTGCCGTCGCCAAAGACGCTCTGCGCGCCGGAATGATGCGCGCGCTTGCCACCGGACTGCTGTCCGGAGGGCGCGACAAAGAAAATAAAGGAGAGTGATAATCGATGATTCAGCAGAGAATGTGCGACGAATGCGGCAAAAGACCCGCCGTGTACTATATGAAAAACGTTATAAACGGAGTGACTTCGGAACGGTATCTGTGCGAAGAATGCAAAAAGAAGCACGGGTTCATAAAGCCGTCGATGCCCGATTTCGGCAATCTGTTTTCGGCTTTCGGCAATCCGCTCGCGGCGCTGTACGACGCGCCGGTCAAGAAGTCGCGGATCAAGTGCCCGACGTGCGGATACGGCTCGGACGAATATCTCGAAACGGGGTTTCTGGGCTGTCCCGACTGCTATAAGGCGTTCGAGAGTGTGATTTATCCCGCGCTCGGCAAAATGCAGAAGGACGTCAAACACGTGGGCAAATCTCCCAAGGAGTTCTATTCTCCCGAGGAAGCCAAATACAACGAGCTGCTCCGCAAGCGCGACGAGGCCGTCGCCCGCGAGGACTTCAAACTCGCGGCTCAGCTTACCGAGGAAATGCGGGCGCTCAAAGGAGGCGCATAATGGAAAACAACGTAGTCATATCCAGCCGCGTACGGCTGGCGCGCAACTTCGCAGGCTATAAATTCCCGGCGCATCTCGACAGCGAAAGCTCACTCGCGATAACGCAGAAGGTATATTCGGCGCTGTCGCAGAGCTCGGAGAAATACTCCATAATGCGTATCTCGGATATGTCCGACCTGCAGGGCGAGGCGCTCAAAGAGCTTCATCTCATCAGCGACGACCTGCTCCACGGCAACAGATACGCCGCGGCGATCGTCAACAAGGCCAACGACATTTCGGTCATGGTCAACGAGGAGGATCATATCCGCGCCCAGTGCATACTGCCCGGCAAGCGGCTCGACGAGGCGTACCGCAGGATAAACGACGTGGACGACATGATTTCGGCGGGCAACAAAATAGCCTTCGACCCACGTCTCGGCTATCTTACCGCCTGCCCGACCAACGTCGGCACCGGCATGCGCGCTTCGGCGCTCATGTTCCTGCCCGGACTCAGCCTTACGCATTCGCTGGAAAACTGCATGAATGCCGTGTCGCGTTTCGACATGACCGTGCGCGGCGAGTACGGCGAGGGCAGCGACAGCGAGGGATATCTGTATCAGGTGTCCAATCAGAAGACGCTCGGACTCAGCGAGGATGACATACTCCGCAACGTGTCCAGCGCCGTCGATCAGATAGAAAAGAACGAAATCACCGCGCGCAAAGCGCTGCTCGAATCCAACGGCACCGCGGTGCGCGACGCGATAATGCGCGCATACGGCGTCATGACCAACGCGTACGCTCTCAGCGCAAAGGAATTCATGGAAAAATTCGCGCTCGTCAGACTCGGAGTATATTACGGGTTCTTAAGGTGCGAGAACGGGACAAAGCTGGACGCTCTCGTCAGCGACAGCCGTCCCGCGAATCTTATGCTTAAAGCCGGCAAAAACATGGACCCCGAGGAACGCGACATCTGCCGCGCGAAACTCGCGTCCGACGTTATTTCGTCGGTTGTCACCAAATAAAGGAGGTGAATATTTATGGATGATTATTACGAAAACTTTCCCATGTCCGAAAACGTGAAAGCCAGCCGGGACATGGCTCATCAGCTGGCCGTACAGTACAGAAACAGGTACGTCGAGCCCATACATCTGATTTACGCAATGTATAACAGAAACTGCGTGTGCTCGGAAATTCTGCACAGCGAGGGACTGCTGCCCGCGTCCATAGTTGCGGAAATAGGCAAACTCGAAGTCGTCGACACGCTTTCGGAGCCCGAGGAATCGGACGAAACCAAGCTCATGTTCAACGACGCGCGCCAGATAGCGCTTATATGCAAAAAGGACTGCATATACACCGAACACCTGCTTCTCGCGTCCGTGCTGTACAAGAATTCGTCGATGTATAAGTTCCTGAGCCGGAATATCAGCGTGCAGGCCATGCTGAACAATCTCGACAGGAGCATGAACATCAACAATATTCTCGAAAACATAAGAAATATACAGAGCAGCCAGTCGGGCAGGGGCGCGGCTAAATCCACGCTGCCGCAGCAGCTTGCCGACCTGGGCGTGGACTTCACCCAGCGCGCCCGCGACAATAAGATCGATCCGGTCATCGGCAGACAGGAGGAGATCGAGCGCATAATAGAGATATTGTGCCGCAAGACCAAGAACAACCCCGTGCTGATAGGCGAGCCCGGCGTGGGCAAGTCCGCGGTCGTCGAGGGTCTTGCCCGCGAGATAGTCGCAGGCAACGTGCCCGAACTGCTCAAAGACAAGATAATTTTCGCGCTGGATATAGGCAGCCTCGTCGCAGGCACCAAATACCGCGGCGAGCTCGAGCAGCGGCTCAAATCCGCCATCGACGCCATCATCCAGCAGGGCAACATCATCGTGTTCATAGACGAGATGCATACGCTCGCGCAGGCGGGCGGCAAGGAAGGCGAAGTCACGCCCGCGGATATGCTCAAACCTTATCTCGCGCGCGGCGAGCTGCAGACGATAGGCGCGACGACGACGGACGAGTACCGCAAGTTCATCGAAAAGGACAAGGCGCTCGAACGCCGCTTCCAGCCCATCATCGTCAATCCGCCCACGGTGGAGCAGACCATCGAGATACTCAAAGGCATACGCCCCAACTACGAAGCGTTCCATAAGATCAAAATAAGCGACGAGGCCATAGTCGCCGCGGCCAACCTGTCCGACAGGTACATTTCGGACAGATTCCTGCCCGACAAGGCCATCGACCTTATAGACGAAGCGGCCAGCCGCGCCAAGGTCAACAGCAACAAGCTGCCGCCCGACGTCAAGGATCTCGAAGACAAAATCGCCCAGTATCAGAACAATATCGAGATCGCAAAGCGCAACGAGGACTATATCAAGGCGGACGAATACAAGGTGCTCCGCGACGAAACGGACAAGGAAATCCAGCGCCGCAAGTCGGAATGGAAATCCAGCGCCAACAATTCCATAGGCGCGGAGGAGATCGCCGAGGTTGTGTCCAAGTGGACGAAGATCCCCGTCACGCGGCTGAGCGAAACCGAAACCGAGCGTCTCAACAACCTCGAAAAGATACTTCACGAGCGCGTAGTCGGTCAGGACGCCGCCGTCGAGAGCGTCGCGAAAGCGATACGCCGTGCGCGCGCCGGACTGAAAGATCCCAAGCGTCCTATTGGCACCTTCCTGTTCCTCGGGCCTACCGGCGTGGGCAAGACGGAGCTTACCAAAGCGCTTGCCGCCGCGATGTTCGACGACGAGAACAACATCATCCGTATAGATATGTCCGAGTATATGGAGTCGCACAGCGTGAGCAAGCTCATAGGCGCGCCTCCGGGATACGTCGGCTTCGACGACGGCGGACAGCTCACCGAGCAGGTGCGCAGAAAGCCCTATTCCGTAGTGCTGTTCGACGAGATCGAAAAGGCGCATCCGGACGTATACAACATTCTGCTCCAGATCCTCGACGAAGGCCGTCTGACGGATTCGCAGGGCAGACTCGTGGACTTCAAGAACACCATAATCATCATGACGTCCAACGTGGGCGTGAGCGAGCTCAAAACCACGCGCGCGATCGGGTTTACCGGCAGCCAGGCGCAGGACGAGCAGAAGGAAGAGGATATACTCTCCGCGGCGCTCAAACGCCACTTCCGTCCCGAATTCCTCAACAGGATAGACTGCATCTGCTACTTCAAGCATCTGACCGAGGAGAATATCAAGGCGATCGCGGACATCATGATGCGTAAGGTCACCAAGAAGCTTACGGACAGGAACATAAGCATACGCTACACTCCGGCGATCGTGGAGTACGTCATCAAGAACGGCTACGATCCCGAATACGGCGCCCGTCCTCTGCGCAGAATAATCGAGCAGACCATCGAGGACGCGCTTGCCGAAGCGCTGCTTACGGGCAGAATCAAAGATAACAGCACCGCAACCGTCGATTATGCGGACGGCAAGGTGATAATATCCTGACGGCATAAAATAATCGGCCTTACCCGCGGCGGGAGCCGCTCCTTCGTGAGCGACTCCCGCCTTTTTTTATTTTGAAAAAGACCCGAAACCGAACGATTTCCGCACAGTGGATAACTTCTTACACTGGGGGGGTATGTTATAATTACGGTGTTAAAAAGCTCGGATATAATTGTGCACTAAGTATCCGGTGGATTGACGTAAAAATTTCAAGGAGGAAGAATAATGATTGAAAAAATCAGACTTTGGCGCGGCTTGGTGCTCGTTTTTGCAGTGCTGCTGTCTATCGCGATTGCGGCGGCTATCGTTCTGGAATCGTTCCGGTCGCAGATCGATAATTTCCTTGGCACGCGCAGCGAAGTCATAGAGTCCACGGACGACGGCACGCTTTACAGCGCGTTCACTCCGCCCGAGGATGTCCTGAACGAAGACGGAAGCGGTAACTCGCAGAAGCTCATACAGAAATTCATAGATTACGGTCGCCGTCAGACTTCGGGCGGAGCCGTATTGCTTAAAAACGGAGGAGGCGGAGCGGACGAGGCGCTGCCTCTCGCGAGCGGGTCGTCCGTTACGCTGCTCGGTCTGCGCAGCCACGTCATGATACACGGCGCGGGACAGGGCATGCCCATACGCGGCCCCGTCATAACGCTGGAAGAGGCGCTGGGCGAAAGCCGTACGGATTTCAACGATCCGGCTAATTCCGCTTCCGGCACGTTCACGACGCTGACCGATTACGATTTCGAGGGCGCGGGCTTTAAGCTCAATCCCACCATGATCGAAAATTACGATACGCTCAACGAAACCTGCCAGCAGACTCTTACCGGACCGTGGCGTCTGACGAGCAGCGGTTTCTATTCCGGGCCTTATGATCCCAAAGAACCGTCGATCGCGGACATCGAAGCCGTCGATCCGGACTACGAAAGCAGCTTCGGGGAATACGGCGACGCGGCGATTGTCGTTATCGGCCGTCCCGGCGGCGAGAACCGCGACTACGAACGCGGCGGAGTGGCGGAGGGTCTCGGCGCGGAAGAACCGCTCGAGCTTACGACCAACGAGAGAGATATAATAGACAAGGCGGCCGAGCACTTCGAAAAAGTCATCGTGCTGCTCAACTGCACCTCGCCCATGGAAATAGGCGAACTGAAAGACAACGACAAAGTGGACTCGGTGCTGTGGGTGGGACACCCCGGTAACTACGGCACGCTGGGTATCGCCGACATTCTGTGCGGCAGGGTCAGCCCGTCCGGCAGTCTGTATGACATCTATGCTGAAAAAGGAATGTCCCATCCCGCAATGGTCAACTTCGGCGACTATACGCTCGCTAATCCCGAATCTGACTACACGCGGCAGGCGAGCAACGGCGGAAATAACGCAAAATACGTTATAGAAGCAGAAGGCATATACGTGGGCTACCGCTATTACGAAACTCGTTACAACGACATAATCGAAGGCCGCGGCAACGCGGATTCGGCGGCAGGCGCGGTGGCGTCGTCGGGCTACTGGAATTATACCGAAGAAGTGGCATACGGCTTCGGCTACGGCATGTCGTACTCCGACTTCACGCAGGAACTCGTCGGCCGGCCCGAAATCGAGCATGGCGCGCACGATTTTACGATGACGTTTACCGTCAGGGTAACGAACAGCGACACGGGCGTGCCCGCGGCGTGCAACGTGCAGCTGTACGGTCAGGCGCCGTATAAGCAGAACGGCGTGGAGAAATCCGCGATCCAGCTGCTCGCATACGATAAAACGGACGTGCTCGATCCCGGCGATTCGGAAACGCTGACCATAAAGGTGGATCTGCAGAACCTTGCAAGCTATGACAGCACGCACGACAACGGCGACGGCACTAAGGGCACTTACATACTCGACGAAGGCGATTATTATTTCGCAATCGGCAACGGTGCGCACGACGCGCTCAACAATATTCTTGCGGCGCAGGGCAAGACCGTTGCAAATACGTCGGGCAAGATGGACTATGACGGCGACGCGTCCAAAACGTTCGAATATGCTTACGATTATGCGGGTTCGGGCGCGGTGGACGATACGACGTTCTCCGTATCCAAAGCGGGCGTGAAGGTGTCCAATCACCTCGAATATGCCGACTGGAATTATTTCGAGCCCGGAAAGGTGACGTACCTGTCCCGCAGCAATTGGAGCGGTACTTATCCCGTCGAGTATACGAACATGACGGCTACCGACGAGATGCTCGATCAGATCAACGGCAAGCTGTATACGATCAAAACGGACGACGATACTTCGGACATACTGTTCGATCAGGACAACGGTATGCACTTCTCCGAAATGAAGTTCGCCGAATTCGACGACCCGAGATGGGACGACCTCATTGCACAGATGTCTATAGAAGAGTGCATGGGCGTCATCGCCAGCTGCGGCAACAGCTTCCGTACCATCGAATCCGTAGGCTTCCTCGAGGCTTCTCTGACCGAGAACTCGGGCAACGGCGTCGATCTGCAGCTTTTCCAGACGAACACTCCGGAAGCTCCCTGGACGATAGCCACCGAGAACGATAAGTCCGATCCCAACGCCGATTACGAAATGGAAGTGTTCGGCTGCGGCCCTCTCGTCGCTTCTTCGTTCGATCCCGATCTGCAATACGAGTTGGGCGAGATGGTAGGCCTGCAGGCGCTCATGGCAGGCATGCCCATACTGTGGGGGCCGGGTCTCAATACTCACCGCCATCCGTATAACGGCAGAAACAGCGACTACTATTCAGAAGATCCCGTGCTCAGCGGCGGTATCGCCATGGAATTTGCCATGGGCGCGCTCGAATACGGTCTTATCGCCGCTCCCAAGCACTTCGCGTTCAACGACCAGGAAACCAACCGCAAGGGAGTCGCGCCCTATATGACCGAACAGCGGGCGAGAGAGGTCGAACTCCGCGCCTTCCAGATAGCGTTCGAAGCCACAAAATACGACGAGATAGAAGAACGCGACGTAGGCATGCTCGGACTGATGGTTTCGTTCAGCAAGATCGGCCCCGTCGAGTGTACGGCGAGCCGCGGACTCATGACGGATATTCTGCAGGGCGAGTGGGGCTTCCACGGCTACGCTGTCACCGATATTTCCGACGACTTCGATCTGTTCACGGCGATAGCGTATGCGGGCACGACGGGCTATGACGTGCGCAGCAAACATACGTCCAGCGGTTTCAGCCAGTACGAAGGCCTTGCGGACAAGGTGATTCCCTCGCCTGAGCTGTACGAAAACGACGCGACGATACTCGAAGCGCTCAAGCATGCGGCGCACAACGTGCTGTGGGTGTTCTGCCAGAGTAACCTGATGAACATGTATAACTCCACGTCGCACGCCGTATGGCAGATGACCTGGTGGCGCGGCGCGTATATAAGCATGATAGTCGTGTTCGGCGTGCTCACCGCGGCGTCCGCTGCGCTGTACGTAATCGGTTCGATCAAAAAACGCAGGGAGGTGAAATGATATGAGCTTTTTCGCCAGACAGAAAGCTTCGTTCTGGATTTTCGCCGCGGCTGCCGTGTTCGCCGTCGTAGTGGTCATCCTTTTCGGCGTCAGTTCGGGAGTACAGGGATATGCAGTGTACGGCGCGGGCGGATACATATTCGCCGGCATCGCGGCGGCGGTGCTTATCGCATTCGGCGCGTATGCGTCGGGCAGATTCGGCAACGCGGTGTGGATGCTGCTTCCGCTGCTCGCTGCCGTGGTTTTGCTTGCGCTTCTGTTCGCCGGCATGCTGGGCAGCAGAGTCGATGTCGCGGCCACGCTGTTCTCTTACGACTCCGCAAACGTGCTTGCATTGAACGCCTTCACTACCGGCGTTGTGAGCATGATATTCACGTTCGTCGCGGAGATCGCCGTAGCCGTCGGAGCGTTCTTCGACTTCGGCCGCCGCGACTGAGTTAATGCGTTCATCGGAACCGGCCGCAGAGACGGCTGATCCGTAAAGCGATTGCGTTCGGGCGCGCCCTGTCTCTCCTCCTGCGGGCGGGGCGCTCCCGTGCCGCATTAAATCCGGCCTTAAGTCGGTAAAGATTATTGACATAATCCCTCTTGTGTGGTATACTGTATACAATACCAACAAGGGGGATTTGCATTATGCGTATCGACTACCAAAGCAAGAACTACAAGGCAAAAGAATCGCTCAAAGAAGTGATTGACAAGAAGATCCAGCGTCTGGATAAGTACTTCGACGAAGACGTGACCGTCAAGGTCATGATGCGCGAGTCCAAGAATATCGAGACGATGGAGCTTACCATTTTCCTCGGCAGTACGGTGCTTCGTGCGGAAGTTTCCGGAGAAGTGGGGCAGACGATGTACGACCTCATCGATATCGTCATTCCCAAACTCGAAAAGCAGATAAAAAAACATCACACCATTCTTGCCAGCAAGAGCAAGAAGTTCAGACAGAAAGTTATCGTCGAAAACATCAAGGCGGAAGAGAAGCAGACGAGCGAAATCGTCAGGACGAAGTCTTTCGACCTTACCGCTATGGACGAGATCGAAGCGATGGCGGAGCTGGAGCTTATCGGCCATTCCTTCTATGTTTTCCTCAACAAGGCGACCGACAAGGTCAACGTCATCTATAAGCGTAACGACGGTAACTACGGCATTATAGAAGCCAACGTATAATTGAATAGGAGCGATAAAACATCCTGCGGGGTGTTTTATTGCCGTAACGGCTTCTTTCGGGCTATGCATACTTTTTTCTTAAAGAGGAGAGATATATGAAACTCAGGTTCGACTACAACAACATGATGGCCGACGTGATCGGCGACCGCGGTATCGACGCAGGCAAACTCGGCGAGAATGCCGGCAAGATCGGCGCGGCGTTCGAAGACGTGCTGGCTAACTGCGGCAAAGGCTGGCAGGAATGGAGCGAGCTGCCTTACATCGACTATTCGTCGCTGGACGGCATGATCGCAAAAATGTCAGAGATCCGCAAGAAGGCGTCGGCGTTCGTCGTGCTCGGCATCGGCGGCAGCGCGCTCGGTCCCATTTCCGTAGTGCAGGCTCTGCTCGACATGCGCCTCAATGAACAGCCCGCTTCCGCGCTTAAAAGCGCCGGTCTGCCCAAGCTGTACATCGAGGACAATATCGACCCCGAAAGAATGCACGGCCTTCTCGGTCTTATAGATCTGAAAACGACGTACTTCAACGTCATCACCAAGAGCGGCGAAACGAGCGAAACGCTGGCGCAGTTCCTCGTGCTCTACGATCTCATGAAGAAAGCCGTCGGCAAGGAAGAGGCAAGAAAGCACTTCATCGCGACGACGACGATAGGCAAAGGCACGCTGTACGCGCTCGCGCAGAAAGAGGGCTTCGACACTTACGGCATCGGTCCCGGCGTGGGCGGCCGTTTCTCCGTGCTTTCCAACGTCGGCCTCGTGCCTTTCGCCGTCATGGGCATCGATATAAAGAAACTGCTCGCGGGCGCGAAAGAGATGAGCGAAGCGTGCAGGGTTTCCGACGTTAAGAAGAACCCCGCGCTCATGACCGCATTCCTTCAGTGCATGGCAATGGAGAAGGGCGCGAACATCAGCGTCATGATGCCGTATGCCGACAGCCTGAAATACATGTCCGATTTCTATTGCCAGATCTGGGCGGAGTCGCTGGGCAAGGCCAAGGACAAGGACGGCAAGACCGTCAACGTCGGCCAGACTCCCGCGAAAGCGCTCGGCGTCACCGACCAGCACTCGCAGGTGCAGCTGTACACCGAAGGCCCTTACGACAAAGTCGTGACCTTCCTCGCCGTGGATAAGTTCAGAAACGACGTCGCCATTCCTTCCGATCCCGACATCGACGCCTGCGACTTCCTCAAAGGCCACACGATGGGCGAACTGCTCAACGCCGAGCGCGTCGCCACCGAATACGCGCTGCGCAAGGCGGGCAGAATGAGCTTTACGGTCACTCTTCCCGAAGTGAACGAGGAAACGGTAGGCGAACTTCTCGCTTACTATATGTACGAAACGGCTTTCGCCGGCGCGTATCTCAACATCGATACGTTTAACCAGCCCGGCGTCGAGGAAGGCAAGAAAGCCACGTTCGCGATGCTCGGCCGCAAGGGCTATGAAGAAAAGCTCGCCGAAGTACGTTCGGCGGCTAAGAAGCCCGAATATTATATCTGAGGAAAAACAGAAACATGAAACTCGGAATCTCAACCGCGTCGTTTTTCACGAAAGTGCCCACCGAATCGTGCTTTGCGGCTCTTCGCGACATGGACGTGCATATGACCGAAGTCTTTCTGTCCTCCTATTCGGAGTATGAGAAAGGTTTCGTCGACGCGCTCGTCACCAGACTGGAAGGGGACATGAAAGTGCACTCCGTGCACGCTCTGTCCAACCAGTTCGAGGGCGAATTGTTCAGCCCGTCGCAGCGCGTGCGCGACGACGCCGAACGCCTTTTCCGCAGGGTCTGCTACGCAGGCAACGCGCTGGGCGCGAAATATTATACTTTTCACGGCCCGCTCAATCTCAAACGCTCGTCGCCGCCTGTGGACGTAGCGGCATTCGCCGAGAGGTTTTCCTACCTTGCCGATGTCGCCCGCACTTTCGGCCTGTACATTGCGGTCGAAAACGTCCACTACTGCAAGTTCGCGACGCCCGAGGTGATGCGCGACCTGCTCCGCAGCTGCCCGGCGCTGTGCGCCACGATAGACGTCAAGCATTCGGTCTTCGCCGGATACGACCCCATCAAGTTTATCGACGCCGTGGAAGACAAGCTCGTCACACTGCATGTGACAGACGTCGGCCGCGACGACGATACGGCGCTGCCCGGACGCGGAAAATTCAATTTCGAAAAGCTTTTCAAGGAAATAGACCGCCGTGGCCTGGACCCGAGCGTCATTATCGAAGCGTATTCCAAGGATTTTACATATCCCGAAGAACTCGCCGAAAGCTATCGTTACATCAAGGATATAACAGACAAACTGTAAAACCGTTTTGTAAAAAAGGAGAGAACAATGAACAAACTGACCGTTAAAGACGTAGACGTCAAAGGCAAGAAAGTCCTCGTCCGCTGCGATTTCAACGTCCCCATGAAGGACGGCAAGATCACCGACGAGAACAGAATAATGGGCGCGCTTCCCACGATCAAGTATCTCATGGAGCAGGGCGCCCGCGTGATACTCTGCTCGCATATGGGCAAGCCGCACTCCATCTTCTCCGACGAAGTCAAACTCAACAAGAAGGATAAGGCGAAGGTCGAAGCGCTTCCCGCAGACGAGCAGGCTGCGGCAAAGCAGGCAATAATCGACAAGGCGCTCAAAGAAGAGCCCAGGAAGCTGACGCTTAAACCCGTTGCCGACAGACTCAACGAGCTGCTCGGCGGCAAAGTGACGTTCGCGACCGACGTCGTCGGCCCCGACGCGCAGGCAAAGGCTGCCGCATGCAAACCCGGCGAGTGCGTCCTGCTCGAAAACCTCCGTTTCCACTGGGAAGAGGAGAAGAGAGACGAATCGTTCTGCAAGAAGCTTGCCGACCTCATCGACGGCGACAAGGGCGTATACGTCAACGACGCGTTCGGCACGGCTCACCGCTCGCACGCTTCCACCGCGGCTATCGTCGAATACGGCTTCGTCAAGACCGCAGTCTGCGGCTTCCTGATCGAAAAAGAGCTTTCCGTCATGGCAGACAGCCTCGAGCATCCCGTCCGTCCGTTCGTTGCCATTCTCGGCGGCGCAAAGGTTGCGGATAAGCTCAACGTCATAAACAATCTGCTCGAAAAGTGCGATACGCTCATCATCGGCGGCGGCATGGCTTACACCTTCCTTAAATCCGAAGGCTACGAAGTCGGCAAGTCGCTCGTCGACGACGAGAAGCTCGGTTACTGCAAGGATATGATTAAGAAGGCGAAGGATCTCGGCAAGAAGCTGCTTCTTCCCGTCGACACCGTCGTCGCTGCAGATTTCCCCAATCCCATCGACGCTCCCGTTGAAGTCAGAACGGTCAAAGTGGGCGAGATCCCCGCGGACATGGAAGGTCTCGATATCGGCGAGGAAACGAGAAAGCTGTTCGCCGACGAAGTCGCCAACGCGAAGACGGTTATCTGGAACGGCCCCATGGGCGTGTTCGAGAATCCTACGCTCGCCGCAGGCACCAAGGCTGTTGCGAAAGCGCTCGCAGACGTGTACGGCAAGGCTACCACGATTATAGGCGGCGGCGACTCCGCTGCGGCCGTTCAGCAGCTCGGCTTCGCTGATAAGATGACTCACATCTCCACCGGCGGCGGCGCTTCTCTCGAACTCTTCGAGGGCAAGGTGCTTCCCGGCATCGCCTGCCTGAACGACAAAAAATAAGCGAAAACACCATCCGATTGTGTTTTAACGAAAAAATCCGTCGAACTTCCGACGGATTTTTTCATACTCATCTTCAATGATTCAATGTGTACGGTTCTTATTTTCCGCATCGTCAGACTACCCGGCAAATAAGAAATCTTCTTTCGCAATCGCATTAACTCTGGAACCGTACTCTCCTTGTTTTTACAACCTGAATCGCTTCGCCCTCTATACATCCGTCTTCTTTGGCATTGTAGTGGAAGTATAGGTCGGAATTTTCTCAAACTGAGCGGTTACGGAAATATCGGAATAAATATTCGTATCTGTGCGCCACGGTACCGAAATGCCGTCCGACCATCTGACGAATTCATATCCGTCGTCAGGGACTGCTATTACCGTTGATCCGTGTTCGCCGGGATTTACGATTTGAGTCGCTTCTCCTTCTATATGCCCGCCTTCTTCGGCAGAGTAGGTGAGAGTGTAAGTCGGAATTCTCTCGAATTGCGCTGTGACGGAAATATTTGAGTAAACGTTAGTATCCATACGCCACGGTACCGAAATGCCGTCCGACCATCTGATAAATTCATATCCGTCGTCAGGCACTGCTGTGACCATCGTACCGTTTTCTCCCGGATTGACGGTTTGGTTTAAGTTTCCTTCTATACTTCCGCCTTCGCCGGCAGAATAGGTGAGTGTATAAATCGGAATTTTCTTAAATTGTGCTGTTACTGAGATATCCGAGTGAACATTTGTATCCGTGCGCCACGGTACCGAAATGCCGTCCGACCACCGCACGAATTCATATCCGTCGTCGGGAACAGCCGTTACCGTTGATCCGTGTTCTCCTGGGTTTACGATTTGAGTGGTTTCGCCTTCTATACTTCCGCCATCTCCCGCAGCATATGTGAGAGTGTAGGTTGGTATTTTTTCGAATAACGCGGTTGCCGAGCGGTCAGCATAAACTTCCGTATCAGTTCGCCATGGAACGGAAACGTACCCGTCCGACCACCTGACAAATTCATATCCGTCATCAGGCACCGCTGTAACCATCGTACCGCTGCCGCCTCTCGGTACGGTTTGATTTACTTCACCATCTATATGCCCGCCTTTGCTTGCGGTGTAAGTCAGGGTATATTCCGTTATCTGCCGAAATTTTGCCGTTACGCTTATGTCGGCAGTGACATCTGTGTCAGTGCGTTCAGCGGTCGTAATGCCGTCCGACCAGCCGATAAACTCGTAGCCGTTTCCGGCAACTGCAGTTACCGCGGATCCGTCGCAGCCTTCGGCAACCTGCTGAACGGTTTGGCCGTTTATCGAACCGCCCGTTTCCGCATCATATCTGAGTGTATAAAAAACTTCCGCAGGCTCTTCCGGTTCTTCCGGCGACTCCGGTTCTTCCGGCGACTCCGGTTCGGGCGTTGGGCTTTCCGTAGGGATAAAACTATCGAGGCCTTTTACATACACTCCGTAATGTATCTGATAGTCCTCGGTTATATACCACGAATATTTCATTTCGCGACCGAGTGACGTACTTCCGTTCATAAGCAGTAGTCCATCTTTCAGCGTATAGGTTCCGCTGTGCATAAGATAATAGTCATCGGTGTTGATATAATTAAAGGTTCCGTCGATATAAAAATTGTAAGCTTCCGCTATCGAAAAACCGCTGTAATTTATAAGCATAGAGCTTATATTGCCGCTGCGTACCGTGATTTTTCCGGAGTCAAATACTGATACGACGCCTGGACTGAGAATTTTATAATTTTCGAAAATTCTGAAATTCAGCGGTGCGCCCGTTATCCATGTTCCGTCGACGACTATCGTATCGTTCTCCACTTTATAGTCATATGGTGTGCCCGACCATGTAAATTTACTTGCGTCTATAACTATATCGTCATCTCCCGAAGTACTCTCATATGTCCCGAAATACGGCTGATCGGGCTCCGCACATGCGCACAGCAGCGCAGTCACCGAAAACACCAAAAAAGCGGTGAGCAGCGCGGCACACAGTATTGTTTTGATCCTTGTTCTCTGCATAATATTTGCACCTCCGTTCGCGAACGCGGCAGGGCAAACATAAAGGGCGTGGCCTCAATCGAAGACACGCCCTGCATCGGTATCTCCGATTGTTGCGACACAAATTAACCCAATGAGGTTATAGAGATACGAAATGCCTGTTCGTACCTCATTGGGCTATTAACTTGTGTCGCAACATCAATATATCACATTTCGGAGTAAAAGGCAAGAGTATACGCAATTTTTCAGATATGAAAGTGCAATATAATATATAAAATATATTTAACGAATATTAAAATATTGATAAATATTTAAACAAATAATTGCATAACTGCCGAAGCTCTCCCGTCTCTTTTCATAGTGCGATTCTGAAGAAACCCCTTTACAACGAATGAGGAATATGTTACAATGGAGCCGAAGCAAGAGACTGATCGAGAGGATATTTTTGTGTCTAAAAAATACATGTGCCAGCCAGTATATCTTAAAGCTGGCCCTGTATTGGCTGGGGTAATGTTGATCGTAATTATTGTCGGAACAGCTCTTTATAATGCGGGTGTGATCAGTGGCTCATCTAATGAAATGTATTGGGTCATAATTTGTATAAGTGCAATTACTGGTATAGCTGCAGTAGGTTTCTTCTTGTATTCATTACAATTTGTCAGCTTTTCGGAAGAAAAGATATATATTGTCAGCTATACTTGTTTCGGCATTCCAGTCAGAAGCGAGTACAGAATAGATAAAATAAATGAAGTAATCATCTTTTACGGCAAAGATACTACTATTGATTTTTATCATATAGGTAAAAATGTATAGAACGTGCAGATCCGCGATGAAGTGTTGGAAACTGTACTAAAATACATTCCTCATGATGTAATAAGCGTTGATCTACAACAATGCCCGCAAAAGGTGAAAGGAAAGCAGCAACAACTTATTACTCCGCTACTCAGCGACAAACAGAAGAAAGATCTGCATTTCAAGGGCTTATTTTGGTGCGACGGTTAAGTTATCACGGCACGATAAATATTTATCGCCGCCGTGATTGTCGCTTAAGCGCAAACAGCCACCACTTAAAGTGTTTGAAGTGAGGAAAAGCATGGGTATTTCAATTTCACAAGATAAACAGTTTATAAGCATTGATTTTTATAAAATTGATTATGAAGGAATTTTTTCATTATTAACTTTATTAAAAGT
>ERZ780203.1025-NODE-1025-length-23564-cov-10.892254_pt1 | contig 23564 bp, 19 predicted proteins | sample MGYA00511168_ERZ780203 | MGnify/ENA primary metagenome ERZ780203 (study PRJEB29588, sample SAMEA2156577) | human gut metagenome | biome: human gut; feature: human-associated habitat; material: faeces | place: Denmark | collected 2008/2010 ...
CATCTCCGTCGGTCGTGGCCTGGTGCTTCAGGCGGGGGCGCTGATGGTCTTGGCTTTCACTGTGGGCGGCAGCAGCATCTGGTTCGCCCCCCTCTGTTCGGAGCTGCTGTGCCTTGTCATGGCGCTGGCCCTCATGCGCCGCTTCCGCCGGGATACGGCGGCGTAAGGGCAGCGGCAAAAACATTTGAAAAACTTCCCCCCATCTGTTATAATCGTCTTACAACGTGTGGCGTTTCTGCGTAAATCCGGTTGCAGAAACGCCGCACGTTGTTTTGCGGAATTCCATAGGCAAATCGTGCAGCAGAAATGCGTAAGTCCGGATTTCCGGGACTTACGCATTTTTATCACGCCGAAAGCGAGGACACAACTATGGAACACAACACACAATTTCTGGAGACCGAGCCCGTCGGGCGGCTCATGCACCGCTACGCCATCCCCTGCGTCATCTCCCTGCTGGTGGGGGCGCTCTACAACATCGTGGATCAGATCTTCATCGCCAACGCCAGCTATCTGGGTTCCTACGGAAATGCCGCTAATACGGTGGTCTTTCCCCTGACTGTGGTGGCGCTGGCCATCGCCGTCATGATCGGTGACGGCTGCTGCACCTTCGTCAGTATCTCGCTGGGCAAGGGCCAGCGAGAGGATGCCCGCCGAGCCGTGGGCAACGCCGTGGTGCTGGCGGCAGGCAGTGGTCTGGTGCTGACGGCGCTGTACCTGCTGCTTGCCGATCAGATCCTGGCCATGTTCGGCGGCACCGTCAATGCCGAGACCTTCCGCTATTCGCAGGAGTATTTCTTCTACATCTCGCTGGGCATCCCCTTCTATATGTTCGGGCAGGCCATGAACCCCGTCATCCGGGCCGGCGGCGCTCCCCGCTTCGCCATGATATCCACGCTGGCCGGAGCGGTGGTGAATATCCTTCTGGATCCCATCTTCATCTTCGTCTGCCGCTGGGGCATGATGGGGGCAGCGGTGGCCACCGTAATAGGGCAGGTAATCACGGCAGGACTGGCCGTCTGGTATCTGCCCCGGATGAAGGTGATCCGCCCCGGCCGCCGGGATCTCCCGCTCCATGGCAAGCTCTGCTCCCGGATGCTGACACTGGGCATCACCAGCTTCCTCTCCCAGATCAGTCTGGTGGCCGCCATGGCCGCCATCAACAATATGCTGCGAAAGTACGGCGCTCTGGACCCGGTGTTCGGGCAGGCACAGTATGCCCAGATTCCCATGGCGGTGGTGGGCATCGTCATGAAGTTCTTCCAGATCGTCATCTCCATCGTGGTGGGCATGGCCGCCGGGTGCATCCCCATCGTGGGCTATAACATGGGGGCCGAAAAGCGCTTGCGGGTGCGCCAGCTGTTCACCCGCCTGCTCATCGCCGAGGCTGCCGTAGGCGCTGTGGCGCTGCTCTTGGCGGAGTGCTTCCCCCGATCCCTCATCGCCATCTTCGGCGCTGCCAACGAGAGCAGCTATTACACGGACTTCGCCTTGCGTGCCTTCCGCATCTACCTGTCCATGGTGGTGCTGGCCTGCGTCAACAAGGCCTGCTTCATCTTCCTGCAGGCAGTGGGCAAGGCGCTGGCCTCCACCCTCCTGTCCATGATCCGGGAGGTGGTGTTCGGCGTAGGCTTTGCCCTGCTGCTGCCGGTTTACTTCGGGCTGGACGGCGTTCTGTACTCCATGCCGGTGTCCGATGTGCTGACCTTCCTCATTGCCGCCGTCCTCATTCTGCGGACCTACCGCTGGCTGGGTCAGGACGTGCCGAGCCAGCTCGAATAGCCGAGAGCCTCTCTGCCAGCCTACTCAAATAAAGGAAACGGCGCTCCCTCCACCACCTTGGCCCCATACGGGACCAGCAAACGGCGGATTTCCACCATGTTCTCCCGCTGATGCTTATCTGTCCAGCGCAGCAGCGCCCGTAGGGATCTCTCCCGACGTCCCGGCTCCCAGCCCAGCTTCCGCCGGGGCACGTCCAGCAGACAGATGACATCAGCACCGGCAAAGCCATACTATTACAGTGGAACAAACGGCGGTGGTATCGTTATCAAAAAGGACTTCGCCAGCGTGACGTGGCGGACTATTGATCGATGGGAACAGGGAAGCGTGCAAATCTTCAAATCCACACGGGAGAGGTATTTCAAGCAGGGTCTTGAACGCCAAAAATTATTTCGGTAGAATGATTGTAGGATATTCGTAAGAGATACTACCCATGATTGCTAAATCTATTACTGTTCTGCATACATATCCCAATAAAAACCGGAGTAGCGCAGCTTACGCTGCGCTACTCCGCACGATCAGACCTGCTTATCCGGGTATGCCGGGAAGTTACGTTGTTATCCGGTTTTTACACGATGAAATACAGCACCAGCGGGATACACAGCACGTACAGCACCGGGTGTACCTTCTTTGCATCGCCTGTCAGCACCTTGATCAGCACGTCCGTCAGCACGCCCAGGCAGATCGCCGCAGCAATGTCGCCGGTAAAGGTGCCGAACAGGATCATCACGAAGGGGCCGAAGCAACTCTTGAAGTCGGAGAAGTCCAGCTTCGTAAAGCCCGACAGCATGGAGAAGCCCACGAAGATCAGCGCCACGCCGGTCACGGCAGTGGGGATCATCAAAAACAGCGGGGACAGGAAAATGCACACCAGGAACAGCACTCCGCTGACGATCGCCGTCAGGCCCGTGCGGCCGCCAGCCTCCACGCCGATGGTGGATTCAATGAAGGTGGAGATGGTGGTGCATCCGGTGCCAGAACCGATCACCGTACCAACGGCATCCACCAGAAAAGGCTTTTCGATCTGGGGGAAGTTGCCATTCTCATCCAGCATATTGGTCTGGGCGCCCACGGCGATCAGTGCGCCGAAGGTAGCAAAGAAGTCGCTGGTAAACAGGATGAAGATCCACACCAGTGCGCCGGGGATGTCAGCCAACACGGACTTGAAGTCGTAGCACAGCACCAGATTGCCGATTTCGCTCATATCCGGCAGGGACACCAGCGCAGCAGGCAGCGTAGACACGCCCATAGGAATGCTGATGATGGTGCCGACAATGATGCCGATCAGAATAGCGCCGCGCACCTTGTAGGCCGTCAGCACGCCCATCACTGCCAGGGTAATCAAGGCCAGCAGCACCGCAGGCTGGGTAAAATCGCCCAAAGCCAGACCGCTGTCGCTGAAAGTGGCAAGGCCGGTGTTTTTAAAGCCCAGATAGGCAATAAAGAAGCCCACGGCGGTTGGTATGGCGATCTTCAGGTTTTTCGGCAGCAGATCCACCACCATTTTCCGCACACCCAGAACCGTCACCAGAATGAACAGGATACCGGAGCACAGCAGCAGTGCCATGGCCCAGCCGAAGGATACCGTGCCGCTGTTGACCAGCCCGCCAAGAATGAAGTTGCTGCCCATAGCGGTAGACAGTGCCAGCGGCAAATTGGCATACAGGCCCATAAACAGGGTGATGATACCGCTGACCAGCGCACACATCACCAGAAGCGCCGACTTGCTGATGACAATGCCGTTTATATCCGTGATGTAGGGATCGGGGCCAAAGCCGCAGATGGCTGAAGGCTGCACTGCCAACACATAGGCCATGGTCATAAAGGTGGTGATACCTGCCAGCACTTCCCGCCGGACGGTGGTACCGTGGTCCTTCAGCTTAAAAAAATCGTTTTTCATGTTGTTCCTCTCTGTGCTCTTTTGTAAATCGGTTTTTCAGGGAATTCGGTTTTATTCCACGACCTCCAGAATAGGGTCGATCACCTTCTGCTGCACCACATCAATAAATCCGCAGTCGGTAATGGCGTAAGCGGGGATAGCCGCCAGACAGATAAAGCTGAGGAACATGAAGGGAATGGCAATTTCCGTGCCCATTTCGTGAGCCACCCGGTTCAGTTCCTTTTTCTTCTCCGCCAGTTCCTCCAGCGGCAGGTCGCTCAGCAAGCCGCAGATGGGATACGCCACCTCGGCGGCCACCTTGCCGTCCCGGACGATCACCTGTCCGCCGCCCAGCTCCACGCAGCGGTTCACCGCCAGTGCCATGTCCTCAAAGCTGTCGCCCATGACAATGATGTTGTGGTTGTCGTGGCCCACGGAGGAAGCCATTGCGCCGCCCCGGATATGGAAGCCGCCCATAAAGGCCTTGCCCACATTTCCGTTCTTGCCATGGCGCTCTACCTGCGCAATGTACAGCACATCCTGCTCCACATCGCACTGCACCACGCCGTCTACCACCGGCAGCTCCACATCCCGGCGATTGGTGAAGGGCATGTAGGGCAGCGTATCCATCACCAGCGCCTTCACCTTCTTAGCGCCTGCAGGGGCATAAATCTTGAAGCTGTCTGCCGTGATGGGGTTCTTCAGGTGCATGGTGTTCAGCACACAGGGCTCATGCTCTGCCGTCTCATAGTGCACCAGCAGCTTGCCGTTGTCCGTGATCTGGCGGCCGCCGGCAAAGGTGGTCAGCACGCGGAAATCCTCCGGACCGGTGGTGATATTGATGTCCGCCCGGCGTCCGGGTGCCAGTCCGCCGATCTCCCGATCCAGATTGAACGCCCGTGCGCAGTTGACGGTAGCCATCTGAATAGCCTTGACAAAGTCCAGTCCCATGCCCAGCGCCGTGCGCAGAGAATCGTCCAGATGGCCCCGCTCCTGCAGGTCCACCGTGTGCAGGTCGTCGGTAACGATGCTGACCATGGCGGTGTCCAGATGATTTTCCATCACGGTCTTCAGCAGTACCGGCATATTCCGAGCAGCGCTGCCCTCGCGCATCATTAGGTGGCAGCCGTTGCGCAGCCGCTCAAACACATCCTTTTCGCAGAAGGACTCGTGGTCGGTGGATACGCCGGCGGCGATGCAGGTGCTCATGGCCGGGCCGTACATATCCGGCAGATGGCCCTGCAGAGTCTTGCCGGGCATAGACAGCGTTGTGTCAAAGGACTCCAGCAGATCGGGAAAACCCGCCGTGATATAGGGACCGACACACTCGGACAGTCCCACCGCATCCGGACGCTTCAGAGCCTTGCGGATGATCTCCGGATTAAAGCGTCCGCCGCTGGTTTCCAGATTGGGAGAAAACGGTACGTGGGACGGCACCACAAAGTAAATTTTTAGGTCTGTGGCTTCTGCTTCCTTCAGGATGGCCTCGATGCCCTCCAACCCGGACACCACGCCCACCTCATGCAGGTCTGTCATGATGCCGGTGGTGCCGTGTGCCAGCACCGCCTCGGCAAAGGGACGGATTGCCAGTGACGAACTTTCCGGATGGATATGCCCGTCCAGAAAGCCAGGGGTCAGATACTTTCCTTCCGCATCCACCACCCGGGTGCCTTCACCGATGCAGTATTCCACATCGCCCACGGCGGCGATGGTGTCGCCGCAGATTGCCACACCACCGTCATAAATCTCACCGGAATAGACATTGACCACCTTGCCGTTCCGAATCACCAGATCAGCCGGAGTCTCCCCCTTCGCAACGGACAGTAGTTTCTGATTCATGCTGTACCTCCTTACTAAACACAAAATTCCGCTTACTGCTGTTTTTTTCTATGTTCTGGTGCCTCGCACCGTTGAAAACGCTTTAAATCTTCACCACCGGGAAACGATCCGGCAGCTCAATGCCTGCCCGCTTATAGATGGCCTTGGCCCGGTCGCAGGCCTCCTTCAGAATGGCCTCCTCGTCCAGCGTCAGGATCTTCCGGTCCCGCATCAGCCACTTGCCGTCACACATGGTGGATTGGATATTGGCCGAGTGCATGGCCGTCACCAGTGCGGCGATTTTGTCGTTCACCGGCATCATAGACGGGCCGTGGGGGTCAATGACGATCAGATCCGCCTTCTTGCCGCATTCCAGACTGCCATACAGGTCTTCGTCCAACAGTGCGCGGGCGCCCCATTTGGTGGCCATCCGCAGAATATCCTGCGAGGGGACAACCGTGGGGTTCAGACGCCAGCCCTTGTGGATCAGGCTGGTTAGCCACATCTCGTCCACCATGTCCATGTGATTGGAGGAAGAAGCGCCGTCCGTACCGATGGAGGGCCGCAGCCCCATAGCCAGCATCTTCGGGATCCGGGCAAAGCCCAGCACACGCATGGCGGAAGCCGGGTTGTGAGAAATCTTTACCTCCCGCTTCTTGAATAGTTCCAGTTCCTCGTCCGTCAGCCATACTGTGTGAACGGCCAGCAAATTCTTATCCAGCACGCCCAGCCGCTCCAGATGCTTTACCGTGCCCTCACCCCAGCGGGCATAGGTATATTCTTTTTCCTCCTTGGCCTCAGCCACATGCATGTGGATGCCGACGCCGTATTTATCCGCCAGTTCCTTGGTGCGGACGCACAGCTCATCGGTGTTGTTGAAAATGGTGCGCAGTCCAAACCAAACCTGTACCCTTCCGTCGGCGGTATTGTGGAATTTCTCCAGATCCACCACCTGCTGCTCCAGTTCCTGCTCCATGGTGCGCTGCCAGATTTCCGGCAGTCCCTCGCCGCAGTCCATCACAGATTTGGCCAGCTTACCGCGCAGACCGGATTCCGCCGTACCGCGGGCCATGCCGGAGACGAACTGTCCGCCCGGTTCTGCAAAGGAGGTCACGCCGGAGCGAATCAGCTCAAGACTGGTCATCAGCGTGGATACATAAGAGTCCTCCTCCGTCATGTTGCTCTCAAAGGGCCACATCCGGTCATGAAGCCAGCAGATGAAATCAACATCATCGCCCACTCCGCGGGAAATCTGCTGGGAGGTGTGTACGTGAGTGTTCACAAACCCGGGCAGTACATACTTGCCCTGCAGGTCAATGACCTCTGCGTCGGGCTTCACCAGCCTGGGGTCTACCTTACCAACCGCCGTAATGCGGTCATCCTCCACCAGCACACCGCCACCGTCAAAAACGGTGTCCTGCTGATCCATGGAGACGATGTAACCGTTCTTCAAATAGGTTTGCATGAGATCCCTCCATCCAGATACTTGTCAAGTTGCTTCGTAAATGATATACTTACCTTACAACCTATAACCGTTATAGGTTCAAGCCCTAATTTTGATTTTTCTGGATTTTCTGGTGTTCTTACAAAATCCTAGCGTTACATAGCGGGAAAATGGGAGGTTTTATGAAAGAATTCTTGACGATCGGGGAGCTTGCCAACATATTCAACATGGATGTCCAACTGCTGCGCCATTATGATACCAAGGGTCTGCTGGTGCCGCAGGTGCGCAACAGCGAAAACAACCGCCGCTTTTACCATTTCGATCAGGTCTATCCCTTGGCCACGATCCGATACCTGCGGCGACTGGACTACTCCCTTGCCCAGATCAAGGCTTTTCTCCACAGCAACGGTCTTCGTGATAACCTGCAAATGCTCTCCCAGCAGGCGCAGCAGCTGCGTCGTCAATGCGATGAGCTGAATGCCACCATCCAAATCATCCAGCAGAAGGTGGAGTTTATCGAGAGGGAACAGGCGGTCAGCCAGCGGGATAAATTCTATGTCCGCACCTTCCCGCGTCGCGCCTTTCTGCACATCGGCGAGGAAATCAACCTTTTTACCCATGAGCTGTTTTACTTCTATCCCACCGTAGGCTTTTATCGGGGACAGCGAAAATGGTTTGGCGCCTATCTCTATGAAGCTACTCCGACCGAGGTCCACCGTCTGCCGGATTTGATGGCCGACCAGCCTGTTTCCTATATTCCTGCCGGGGACTATCTCTGCGGCTATCACTACGGACCGTATCTCACCATTCAGGACTCCATTGACCGCCTGTTTGGTGAAGCTTACCGCCGGAAGCTGCCGGTGGATGACTGTGTGATCACCCCCAATATCGTGGATCAGTGCTGCGAGGGACACCCGGATAATTATATTACCGGCCTGGAGGTGCGCATCCTCTCCCTTGATGAACAAAATGAAAAAAAGTCCTTTGCGGCCATTTCCAAGCCTGAGGACATATAGCGGCACAGCAGCCCTCACGGTTATGCCGTGAGGGCTGCTGTGTTATTGGCTTATTCTGCAAAAACATCCCAGCCGAGCCGGATATACAACTGTTTCCGATGAGTGCGTAGGGGTCCATCCCGTTTAGATCATGCTGCCTGCACGATCTTGCCCTGTTCAAAAAAAGGGGGTTGCCTGTTTATGTATCACGCCTGTCCAATCAGGTACATCACCGATCCAATATTTTTTCAGATCCTTCCCTTGGGTACCTTTTCAAACGGATTTCGATCCGATATAATATATCTATCAACCTAATAAATCATGCGAGGTGCCGCCAGTACATCGCCATGCACTTTGGCGAGGAAGCGGCGGAAAACGTGCTGGTCTACGAGGACTTTTCCGGCGGCAATCTGGAGCGCCCGCAGTTCAAGAAAATGATGAAGGACTCCCAGAAGATCACCTTTGCCGCCATCGTGGTCTACCGCCTCGACCGCATCAGCCGCAACATCGGCGACTTTGCCGAGCGCGCAGAATTCGACGGTGAGCACGGCATCATGGTGTACAACCGCTCGCTCCAGCACCCCGGCAAGGCAAACCAGATCCGCCCCATGGAGGAATGGATCGTGGCGGTGGGCAAGCATCCCGGCATCATATTCCTGTGCCAGCCGCCGGGGCAGATACGTTTTCCCGCTGCCGCTGCCGCCGATGATGTGAATCTTCATATCCGCTCCTTTTGCAGCCCGCCTCCCGGCACGAGAAAAGACACGGCAGAACTCTGCCGTGTCTTTTTGCACATTTTGTTCCCGATGCGGAGACTTAGTCCACCATGCTCTTAAGGTTCGCAGCGACGGTGATGGGGGCAGCGGTAGCGGCCTTCACCTGGTCCACGGTGAACTCGGGGTTGATCTCGGTCATCAGCAGGCCCTCAGGAGTAACCTCCAGCACGCACATCTCGGTGATGATCTTATTGACGCAGTGGGAGGCGGTCAGGGGCAGGCGGCACTTCTCAAAGATCTTGGGGTTGCCCTTGGCGGTGTGCTCCATGCAGATGATGCAGTGCTTAGCACCCACGCACAGGTCCATAGCGCCGCCCATACCGGGCATCTTCTTGCCGGGGATGATCCAGTTGGCCAGATTACCCTGGGCATCCACTTCCAGAGCGCCCAGGAAGCAGGCGTCCACATGGCCGCCGCGAATCAGGCCGAAGTTGGTAGCGGAATCAATGAAGCCGCCGCCGAAAGCCACGCTGGCAACGCCGCCGCCGGCGTCGATGACGTGGTAGGGATCATAGTTAGCATCGCCCTCTTTGGGGGTAGCACCGGCAGAGACGATACCCAGCTCAGCGTGGATGATCAGCTCAACGCCCTCGGGCAGGTAGGAGGGGATCATAGTGGGCAGGCCGATACCCAGATTGACGACATCGCCGTCCTTCAGCTCTTTGGCGCAGCGCTTAGCAATAAAGGCTTTGATTTCAGACTTTTCCATTACTTTCTGTCTCCTTCCACGATGTAGTCAACGCACATACCATAGGTATGAATGTTCTCGGGCTCGATATCGCCCACAGGGACGATGTATTCGCATTCGGCGATGACGGTGTCAGCGGCGGGGGGCATAACCACATTGAAGTTGCGCATGGTGCCCTTGTACCAGCAGTTACCGAACTCATCGCACTTATAGGTGCCCAGCAGAGCAAAGTCAGCATGGATGGGCTTCATCTTCAAATACTGCTTGCCGTCGATGGTCTCCTTGCCCATGCAGAAGGGGCTCTCCTCGATAAGGGTATCCACGCCCACGGGAGTCAGCACACCGCCCAGCCCGGCACCGCCGGCACGGATGCACTCAGCCAGAGTGCCCTGGGGCAGCAGGTTCACTTCCAGAGTGCCCTCGGTGTTCTGCTGGCCCACCTCGGGGGTCATGCCCACATGGGTGGCAATGATGCGCTTGACCTGGTGGTTATGGATCAGCTCGGCAATGCCGAAGAACTCCTCACCCTTGGGGCCCACCGCGCGGCCCATATCATTGGCGATGAGAGTCAGGTCCTTGGTGCCCAGCTTCACCAGCTCCTTCACGATGGCACGGGCCTGGCCGCAGGCCAGAAAGCCGCCGCACATAACGGTGGCACCATCGGGGATCATTTTTGCTGCCTCAGCGGCAGTCAGTACAGGTTTCTTTGCCATTTCAGTTCCTCCTTGTTTATTTTCGTTCTCTAAAATCGTCAAAATTTTATCACACCTTGATATCATAACACATATAGGCGGAAATTGCAAGAGAACGTGCAGGAAAAAATGCCGGAAAACGGCGCTATGCCGCATCAGACGGTCATGGGGACTATGCCCCATGACCGTCTGCACAGGTTGGATTTACTTCATGCCCCGCTTGACCATCTCGGTCACAGCGAAGGAAGCCACGTCGTCGGCGTACTTACCGGCACCGAAGCCGGCATCATAGCCCAGCTCCTTAGCCAGCTCGTGGGTGATACGAGGACCACCGCAGCAGACGACAAACTTGTCACGCAGGCCCTCGGCCTCCAGAAGCTCAATGAGGTTGGTGAGGTTCTGGATGTGAACGTCCTTCTGCGTAACGGTCTGGGAGACCAGCAGAACATCGGCGTGCAGCTCCAGAGCCTTCTTGATGAAGTCCTCATTGGGGACCTGAGAGCCAAGGTTGTAGGCCTCGATCATCTCGTAACGCTCCAGACCATAGTGGCCGGCGAAGCCCTTACGGTTCATGATGGCGTCGATGCCCACGGTGTGGGCGTCGGTGCCGGTAGAAGCACCCACCATAACGACCTTGCGGCCGATATGCTCACGGATGTAGTCGTTGGTGTCCTCCATGCTCATGACGTCGGACTCCACGGTGATCACGTGGATATCCTCGTAGTTGACGGAATGGACACAGCTGCCGTACACCACGTAGAAGGTGAACTCCTTGTCCAGAGGGGCGTGGTAGGCCACGTTGGGCTCTTCCAGACCCATCTTCTTGGCGATCTGGCGGGCAGCCTCCTCACCACGCTCATCGTCCTTGATGGGCAGGGTGAAGCTGGTCTGCACCTTACCGTCGTTCATGGTATCGCCGTAAGGCTTCAGGCGGGTCAGGTCCAGCGTGGTATCGAAGTCGATTTTGTGGGTATTATACAGTCCGCTGCTCATTCTGCCGCCACCTTACCTTTCATGACCTCAACGAAGGGGTTGAAGTATTTGTCGTCCTTGAACACAACACCAGCCAAGCCCTTGCCGCCGTCCTTGGGACGCTTAACATCGGCGAAGATACCCTTCTCGATGGTGGTGAACAGGCCCAGCTTCTCGATCTCCTTCAGCAGATCGGTGGCCTTGGTCAGCACCTCGTTGGCACGGTTGCGGATGATACCGTTCTCTTTATAGGTCAGCTCGCTGCCCAGATCCTTCATGGTACGGAAGATATACTGAGCATTCTCGATCGACAGAGCACGGTCGGACATGAACGGAGTGTGGATAGCCTCGGTCATCATGCCCAGCAGGCACAGCTTCTGGCCGGTCAGGATGGTGACCATGTTGAACAGGGCATCCTGGATGTGGCCACGGAAGATGTTACCGGTCATGAACTTCGTGGGAGGCATATACTTCAGCGGCGCATTGGGGAAGATCTCACGGGCCATCTGAGCCTGAGCCAGCTCGTACAGGAAGGTATCCTCCACGGCGGGATCCATCTCAAATGCGTGGCCCAGACCCATCTGCTCCTCACGCATACCGGCGGTCTTGGCGAAGGCTTCGTTCAGGAACTGGGAAGCCAGCACCGTGTGAGCGCTGGTGATAGCGTCGTCGGTGGTCAGATAGTTGTCCTCACCGGTGTTGATGATAACGCCGGCATAGCCGTTGATAACACGGGAGAAGAACTGGTCCACGATGGTGCGCTGCATATTGATATCACGGAACAGAATGCCGTACAGAGCATCGTTCAGCATGACATCCAGACGCTCCAGAGCGCCCATGGCAGCGATCTCAGGCATACACAGACCGGAGCAGTAGTTGCACAGCCGGATATAGCGGTGCTGCTCCTCGCCCACTTCGTCCAGAGCCGCACGCATCAGACGGAAGTTCTCCTGGGTGGCGTAGGTGCCGCCGAAGCCCTCGGTGGTAGCGCCGTAAGGCACATAGTCCAGCAGGGACTGACCGGTGGTACGGATCACGGCGATGATATCTGCGCCCTGCTTGGCGCCGGCCTTGGCCTGGATGATATCCTCGTAGATGTTACCGGTAGCCACGATGATGTACAGGTAGGGACCTTCTCTGTCGCCCCACTCCTTCAGGTAAGCGTTGCGCTTGGCAACGTTTTTGTTGATGCGCTCCACCGTTGCACGAACCACGGGGTCGATCACGGCACGGATCTCCTCGTCAGAGTGAGCGGGGACCTTGGACAGATCCAGCTCACCACTGTCGACGGCCTCAGCCACAGCCTGAGGATCCTTGCCGGTCTCTACCATGGCATTGCCGACAGCCCAAGCAGCGCCTGCAGGGAGCAGGGAAACTGCCAGCAGATGATCCACCACCACGTTGGGCATGGGGACGTCCATATCGTTGACGCCATCGATACCCAGCAGACGGCAGACGGCACGCTCAACGGTGACCGTAGTGTGCTGGTCGATAAAGACCTGAACGTCGTCGGCCACCTTGGCGGCAGACTGACGGGCCTGATTGACCAGCTCCATATTCAAGCCGAGTTTGCTTTCCATATTTTTACCTCTTATTTCTTGACGTGACGCTCGTTACGCAGCAGCTTGGTGGGCTCCAGATAACGCTGCTTGGTACCCTCGGCGACCCATGCCACACCGGTCTTCTCAGCCTTCTTCTTGCCCATGCAGACGTCGCAGTGGCAATCCTGAACATAGTGCTCAGGCTGGGTGTAGGAGGTGATAACGCCCTCGAAGTTACGCAGGATGACCTTGCGGGGAGTCTCGGAGATCAGGTAGTTGGGCATGACAGGAGTCTTGCCGCCGCCGCCGGGAGCATCCACCACGAAGGTGGGCACGCAATAGCCGGAGGTATGACCACGCAGAGCCTCCATGATCTCGATGCCCTTGGACACGGGAGTACGGAAGTGGCTCAGACCCAGGGAAGGATCGCAAGCGTAGATGTAGTAAGGACGCACACGCATCTTGACCAGGCCGTGGACCAGCTCCATCATGACGTGAGAGCAGTCGTTGACACCGGCCAGCAGCACGGACTGGTTGCCCAGAGGAATACCGGCATCAGCCAGCATGGCGCAGGCCTTGGCGGCTTCGGGAGTGAACTCCTTGGGCGTGTTGAAGTGAGTGTTCAGCCACACAGGATGATACTTTTTCAGCATGGCGCACAGCTCAGGAGTGATACGCTGGGGGCACACCACGGGGGTACGGGAGCCCAGACGGACGATCTCCACGTGAGGAATGGCACGCACACGCTTGATGATGTACTCCAGCGTCTCGTCGGAGACCATCAGGGAGTCACCGCCGGACAGCAGCACGTCACGGACCTCAGGATGAGCGGCCACGTAGTCGATGCACTTGTCGATCTGAGCCATAGGCACTTCGCAGTCATTCTGACCGGCGAAACGACGACGGGTGCAGTGACGGCAGTACATGGAGCACTGGTCGGTGATCAGCAGCAGCACACGGTCGGGATAGCGGTGGGTCAGGCCGGGGGTGGGGGAGTCGGTATCCTCGTGCAGAGGATCGGCATCCTCGTAATCGGCATACTCCAACTCCTCAGCGCGGGGGATAGCCATCTTACGGATGGGATCGAACGGGTCATCCAGATCGATCAGGGACAGGTAATAAGGAGTAACTGCCATACGCAGCTTGCCCAGCGTCTTGGCAACACCGGCCTCCTCATCGGGGGTCAGGTTCATGTACTTCTTCAGATCCTCAATCGTCTCAGCACGATTGGCGACCTGCCAATGCCAGTCATTCCACAGATTTTCGGGAACGTCAGCGAACAGACCATTGCGAGTCTTCATATTCGTTTTCTCCTTCAAATATTAAAAATATCGGTTAGCTTTTCCCGTCGCACTGGGCGCACGGGCGACTGTTCCGGCCAGCAGCGTCCTTCCCGCTCCTCAACGGGCCAGACCTCTGCACACCGTTATTTAACCTGCGTGGTGCTCCACGCATTTTCCATTTCTCCTCAACACTGCGTACCGCCTCCTCAAGCCGCACGCAGCGTTCGGATCTCCCGAAGGCAGGGGGCTCCGAATAAGATGCTTACCTACAGGAGCCCGAAGGCCCCTGTAGGTAGAGCACATCATCGCAGTTTAGCAGTACTTCTCGTCGAACAGCTTGCGCAGCTTGGGATTCTCACGCAGAACATCCAGAGTGATGTTGGCGTGGTTCTTGGTGTAGCCGTTGCCGATGATCATGGTGACATCCTTGCCGATACCCTCAGCGCCCAGAGCAGCCTTGGTGAAGGAGGTAGCCATGGAGAAGAAGTACACCACGCCGTCATCACGGACAGGCAGGATGGCGGACATCTCGCAGGACTCGATGTTCACGCAGCAGATGGACAGATCATACTCCTTGCCGTCGTTGGCAGCCAGAGCAGCCTCCATGACCTCAACGGGCTTGGTGCAGTCGGCGACGATCACGTCGGTGTACACGCCCAGCTCCAGCAGACCGGGAACCTGCTTGGGGTTACGGACAACGCCCACGACCTTGCCCTTGGGGCCGACCTTCTTCATGGCCTCCCAGCCGCACAGCACGCCGGACTTGCCGTTGGCGCCCAGGATCAGGACGCTGTCACCCTCGTGGGGCAGCTTGCGGGCCTGAGCGGGAGCGCCGGCCACGTCCAGAGCAGCCAGAGCCAGAGGCTCGGACATATCCTCGGGCATCTTGGCATACAGAGCGGACTCGAACAGGATGGCCTTGCCCTCGATGTCCACACGGTCGATATCCTTGTGGATGGCCAGGATCTTGTCGATGCGCAGCGGGGTCATGGACAGGGACACCAGGGAGACGATCTTGTCGCCTTCCTTCAGGTCGAAGCCGGGCTTCTTCTTCAGATCCTCACCGATGTGGGAGACAACGCCCTTGAACATACCGCCGGAACCGGTCACGGGATTCTGCTGCTTACCACGCTCAGCAACGATGCCCAGGATCATCTCGCCGATCTTCTTCTCGTCGCCGCCGCAAGCCTCAGCGATCTGAGTGAAGGAAGCGGAGTCGATGTTCAGGGAGGTCACGTCGCAGACGATCTCGTTGGAGTAGACCTTGGACATATCGTTATCGACCTTCCAAGCAGCCTGGGTCAGAACGCCCTTGGGCTCGATTACACGATGAGTACCGTACTTGTTGCCTTTCAACTCTGCCATAATATTTTTCCTCCTAAATAAATGTATGAATGAAAGAGTATTTTTTACTTCAGGGGCTTGAGGCTCAGGATCTCACGAGCCTCAGCGGGAGTGGCGATCTCACGGCCCAGCTCCTTGGCGATGCGGACGACCTTAGCCACCAGTTCGCCATTGGAAGCAGCCTTCTGGCCCTTGCCCAGATAGATGTTATCCTCGAAGCCCACACGGACGTTGCCGCCCATGGCGATGGCCGCAGCAGCCATGGTCCAAGCGGAACGGCCCACGCCGGACACGGTCCAGGTGGAGCCAGCGGGGATCTTGCTGGCGAAGAAAGCCAGATTCTCCACGGTTGCGGGAGTGCAGCCGTGGACGCCCAGCACGAAGTTGAACTGCATGGGATGGGCAGGCACCTCACCCTTCTTGGCCATGCCAAGGATGGTGTCAATGTGGCCCAGCTCGAAGCACTCGTACTCGGGCTTGATGTTGTTCTCCAGCATACGCTTGCCGAAGGCACGCATGGTGGGCATGGTGTTGTCGAAGATCTCGTCGCCGAAGTTGCAGGTGCCGCAGTCCAGAGTGGCCATCTCAGGGAACAGCTCGGTGGGCTGCAGACGCTCCTCCGGGGTCATACCGGCAGCGCCGCCGGTGGAAGGGATCATGATGACATCGGGCAGCTCCTTGCGGATGGCATCCATCACCACACGGAAGCGCTCACGGCCCTGAGTGGGCGTGCCGTCGTCCTCACGGACATGGATGTGCAGGATGGCTGCACCGGCCTCGTAGGCGGACTTGGCCTCACGGACCATCTCCTCCACAGTGTAGGGCACAGCGGGGTTCTGCTCCTTGGTGACCTCAGCGCCGCAGATAGCAGCAGTAATAATCAGCTTCTCCATCTTGCCGCTCCCTTACTTCTCGATCTTCTTGCGCTGGCAGTCCTTGGGGGTCACGCAGGTGCCGTGAGCCACGCAGACAACGATGGGCTCGTCCAGCTCGTCAGCAGCGGAAGCGCTGATATCGGTGCGGGCAACGACGACCTTGCGGGCCTCGAAGCGCATGGTGCGGGAGGTGTTGCCGATCTTCTCGATCTCGCCATAGGCCTCAATGTAGTCGCCGGCGTACACGGGAGCCTTGAACTCCACCATGTCGTAAGCGCAGAACAGGCCCTCATCGCCGTCGCACTTGATGAGCAGCTCGGTGGCCACGTCACCGAACAGGTGCACCATGTGTGCGCCGTCCACCAGATTTCCGCCGTAGTGAGCATCCTTTGCGCTCATACGCAGCCGCAGGGTAGAAGTGATCTTTTCCATAAGTTTTTCCTCCTTCATAAATTTGGGTCGTTTTCATGAAGTTCCGCCGCTGTGGCCATACCGCTCTTTCGGGCATAAAAAGAACGCTATCGGTCAAGGCTGACCAATAGCGCTCCACGTCTTTCGACATGACAGTGCCGACGCTTACACCTCGACCCCAAGACCATGACACCAGACCCGTCATGCCCTTTCGGCGAAGGACCCCTTCCTGCCCCGCTCTGCGAGTGTCTGTCCTCACGAAGCAGTACCCTGTCCCCCGCACCTCTATTGATTGCGGTATGAACTTCTACGGTCCTCATTATATCGTCTCCACCGGGGCTTTGTCAAGGTAGCATTGTGACAAAAAAGACAGAGATTTTTTGTGCATGAGATAAAATTCCCCCGCCATTTTCTATGGGTTATGCACAAAGCAATCTCTCACGAGTACATCAAAGGCGGGAGAGTATCCCCTCCCGCCTTTATTGGTCATTTTTTCCATTTCTCCGCCCTCCGGCGGCGCATACCGCTCCGCAGGATCCACCCGCACGCAGCAGCGGCCAACCACCGCAGAGAGCCTCCGGCATCTTAATACGCCTGCTCGATCTTCTCCAGGATCTCCGGCTTTAGCGACAGCATCCGGCAGATGTTCAGGGCGTCTCTGGGGCAGTCGGACTTCCCCTCCACCCGGTACAGGCCGTAGTTCATGTGCCGTGCGATGACCTGAATGCCGTCGTCGCCGGTAGCCGCCAGCTCCTGCCGGATCTGCTCCGGATCCACGTCCCGCAGTCCGATGATCTGATAGTGCAGCCGGGCGTTCTCTGCCACCTTGTCGTAATGGGTGGTCAGCAGGGAAATGGCATTCACCTCGTTGAGGTATTTGGTCACTGCCTGCACGATAACGGCGCCCTCATCGGGGTTGGTGCCCCGTGCGAACTCATCCAGCAGGAACAGGGAGTAGCCCTGCTCCACCTCCTCCAGCGCCTTCTGGAACTGCACGATCTCCGAGCCGAAGCCGGACAGGCCCGACTGGATGGACTGCAAGTCGTCAAAGAGCATCTTCACGCTGTAAAACAGCGGCATCCGTGCCTCCTTGGCGCAGACCAGAAAGCCCGCCTGCAAAAGCAGCACGTTCAGGGCCACGGTTTTCATTACCACGGACTTACCGCCCATGTTGGCGCCGGTGATGACGGTGGCCCCCTGCTCCAGCCGGATGGACACCGGCACGAAGGACCGTCCCTTCTGCTCCAGCAGGTCGCACAGCTCGGGGTTGATCATGTCCGTCAGCTCCAGCTCCGTCTCCGTGATCTCCGGCCGCACGCCGCCGTAGCGCACGGCAAACAGCGCCTTCTGGATGATGAAGTCCAGCCGGCCCGCCGTGTCGGCGTCCTCCAGCAGATCTCCTGCCAGCGGAGCCAGCGCCTGCCCCATGCTGCGGCGCACCTTGGTCTCCTCGCTGTCCTCCTCGGCACAGACACGGGTCCGGCGGGAGCGCAGCTCCTCCTTCTCGGCATCGGTCTGTGCATGGTGCAGCTGCTCCTCGATCTGTTTCTTGGCTGCACGGATCTCCCTCAGCTTGGGTGTTGCATTGTCGGGGATGTAGAAGCCACGGCTGCGGGTCTTGTCCGGATCCAGGATCTCCAGCGCCTGCGCCGGATCATGGAAGGCCAGCGCCTTAAAGTGGGTGGTCTCGCACACCTGCCGGAACAGGGGGATCAGACTCTCCAGCCGCTGGAGATATACCTTGATTTCAAACAGCTCCACATGATCCGGGACCTCCAGCGCCTGGCACCGGCGCAGAGAGCCACGGATGTCCTTCATCTGGCACAGCATCAGCCCGATCCTGTCGTACAGGGGCTTCAGAGCATCCGCCGCCTTGGCGGCCTGCTCCACGTTATACAGCTCCGTCTCCAGCTCCTCCCGCTCGTCGGGGGAGTAGTAGCGCAGCTTGCGGATCTTCTCCTGACCGAAGGGGCTGCACCCGTGGAGAGTCTCCAGCGCATACTGCAAGCCGATTTTTTCTCTCTCTTCAAAGCGAATATTGATCATGTCAGCTCCTCCTTCACATTGATGACGGGGACATCCACCGCCTCCCGCATCCGGGTCATAAATTCATCCTTGTCGAACTTCCAGCCGTAGGCGGACACCGGGTTGATGGTGACGCACAGGGTCCGGGCGGCCTCCTCCGTCTCCAGCCGCACCTGACGGGTCTGGAGCTTATCCAGCGCATCGCTGCTCAGCAGCACCTTGCTGGGATCCTTCACCACCAGCCGGGTATTCCGCAGCACGCCGGAGCGCAGCAGGGGCATCACCATGGTATCCGTCAGTGCCCCGGAGATCAGAGCCTCGCCGTGATCCTTCAGGCACTTCTCCAGACTCTCCTCCATCTCCGGGGGCATGACTTCCGCCTTGGGCAGATTCATCAACCGGTACACGTGGGCGGTGTCGGCCACGACCTTGTCGATGCTCATGTGGTATGAGGCCCCGGTGCAGAGGATGACCCCCTCCGCCACGGCCCGTGCGCCCAGAGACTTGCGGCCCAGAGCGCCGTCGATGATGGACTTGTCGGCCCCCATCTCAAAGAACAGCCGGGAGACCTCCTTGAGCTGCGTGGTGATGGACGGCCCTGCCAGCTGGACATTGCCGTCGCTGCGGGCTCGGAAGATCACCACCTCCCCCAGCGGCGTGGGGATGCCGGTGGTCTCCATGATCTCCAGCGTGGTGTCCCCCAGCCGCAGCATATCCTTGGCGGTGGCGATGAGAGTCCCTTCCCGCACGAAGATGCCGGGCTTCTCCGTGCCGGTGACCACGTCGGTGGACTCGCCGTCCCGGCCGATGGAGGTCAGGCCCAGCGTCCCCTGCAGGCGGTCGTGGTGCAGCATCCAGTTGAGCATGGTGGTTTTTCCGGCATTCTTGCACATTCCCACGATGGACATGGTCTGAACGCCGTTGAGCAGCTGTAACAGCTCTGCGGACATATCTACATACCCCTTCCGGTCAAATTTCAGTCAAATATAGATTATAGCGTATTTCGCCGGAAAAAGAAAGAGGAAAAACAAATTCTCCCTCTTTTCCGCCCCATTCCATGCAAAATCCCGGAAAACCTCTGTCCCGCCCCACGGTGGAGGTTGTTTTATGGGAGAAACTGGCGTATAATAAAATAGGATATGCCAAGAAGTATAAGGAGGACCCTCCATGAAACTGATGGTCATCGACGGCAACAGCATCGTCAACCGGGCCTATTATGGTATCCGCCCCCTGTCCACACGGGACGGGCTATATACCCATGCGATCTATGGCTTTCTCACCACCCTCCAGCGGCTGCTGGACGAGGAGCAGCCGGAGGCGCTGTGCGTCACCTTCGACCGCCGGGAGCCCACCTTCCGCCATCAGGCGGATGAGCGCTACAAGGCCCAGCGCAAGGGGATGCCGGAGGAGCTGGCCATGCAGCTGCCGTATCTGAAGCAGGTGCTCTCCGCCATGAATATCCCCCAGTACGACCTCACCGGCTACGAGGCCGACGATCTCATCGGCACCATCAGCCGCCGCTGCGAGGCGGCCGGCTGGGACTGCGTCATCGTCACCGGCGATAAGGACAGTCTCCAGCTCATCACCCCCCATACCAAGGTGAAGCTGGTGTCCACCCGCATGGGCCAGACCACCACCAAGGACATGACGGAGGAGACCTTCCGGGAGCAGTATGGCTTCGCCCCCATCCACATGATCGACCTGAAGGCCCTCATGGGCGACGCCTCCGACAACATCCCCGGCGTCCCCGGCGTGGGGGAAAAGACCGCCATGGCGCTGGTGCAGCGGTATCACTCCCTGGCGGAGCTGTACCGCCTGCTGCCGGAGATCGACGCCAAGCCCGGCGTCATCAAAAAGCTGCAGGAGGGCAGGGAGAGCGCTGAGCACTCCCGGTATCTGGCCACCATTGTCACCGATGCCCCGCTGAACTTCACCCCGGAGGACAACCTCCGCCGTCCCTTTGCTCCGGAGCTCTATGACCTGCTGCTGAAGCTGGAGTTTCAGAAGCTCATCGACCGGTACGGCCTCACCCCCCACCGGGACACCGAGGCCGCCCCGGAGTATACCGTCACCGTGGAGCCGCTGGAGACGGAGCAGCAGGCCCAGACCCTGCTGGCCCAGTGGCGTCAAGCGGACCATGTGACCGTCTGCGCCCTGCCGGACCTCTCCGTCCTCTCCGTCCAGTGGGATACCGGAGCGCACACCTCCGCCGCAGCGGAGCTGGATCAGAGCCGCTACACCGGCAACTGGCACGCCCTGCTGTCCGCCCTGTTCTCCGCCGATATCCGCAAGGTGGGCCACCACATCAAGGACACCATGCGGGCGCTGCTGGAACAGGAGCTCCCCACCGACGGCTACCTGTTTGATACGGCGCTGGCCGCCTATCTGCTGGATGCCACCGCCGGAAGCTACGACCTCCAGCGGCTGTTCGTGACCTACTATAATGAAGAACTGCCCAAGCCCCTGCATCTGGAGCCGGATGCCTTTGCCCCGCTGGCGGATACCGCTTCGGCGTGGGCGGCCCTCCACAGCTACTGCTCCGCCGTGGAGGCTCTGTATGAGACCCTGCCCCCCAAGCTGGAGGAGCTGGGCATGAAGGAGCTGTATCACACCGTGGAATTGCCTCTCTGCCCGGTGCTGGCCCGGATGGAGCAGCGGGGCTTTCTGGTGGACGCCAAGGCACTGTCGGACTTCGGTGAGAGCCTTACCGGCACCATCCGCCGGCTGGAGCAGCGGATCTATGACGCCGCCGGGGCCCCCTTCAACATCAACTCCCCCAAGCAGCTGGGCAAGGTGCTCTTCGAGGATCTCCAGCTGCCCCACGGCAAGAAAACCAAAACCGGCTGGTCCACCAACGCCGACGTGCTGGAAAAGCTCCGCTGGCAGCACCCCATTGTGGCGGACGTGCTGGAGTACCGGCAGTACAGCAAACTGAAAAGCACCTATGCCGACGGCCTGCTGAAGGTCATCGACGCCGACGGCCGCATCCGCACCAGCTTCCAGATGACGGTAACGGCCACCGGCCGCCTGTCCTCCACGGAGCCCAACCTCCAGAACATCCCCACCCGCACGGAGCTGGGCAGCCAGATGCGCCGGATGTTCGTGGCAGCGCCGGGGAACCTGCTGGTGGATGCCGACTACTCCCAGATCGAGCTGCGGCTGCTGGCCCATATCTCCGGTGACGAGGTGATGCAGCAGGCCTTCCGTTCCGGGGAGGACTTCCATACCCTCACCGCCTCCAAGGTGTTCCACGTACCGCCGGAGGAGGTGACCCACCAGATGCGCTCACGGGCCAAGGCCGTGAACTTCGGCATCGTCTACGGCATCTCCCCCTTCTCCCTGTCTCAGGACATCGGTGTCACCGTGGCCGAGGCCAAGGAGTATATGGAGCGCTACTTCGCCACATACACCGGCGTCCGCCGGTATATGACGGAGGTGGTGGAGCAGGCCCGGCAGCAGGGCTACGTCGTCACCCTCTTCGGGCGGCGTCGGGCGCTGCCGGAGCTGAAGAGCTCCAACTTCAACCTCCGCTCCTTCGGGGAGCGGGTGGCGCTGAATATGCCCATTCAGGGGACGGCGGCGGACATCATGAAACTGGCCATGATCCGGGTAGAGCAGCGGCTCTCCGGCGAGGGTCTGGCCGCCCGGCTCATCATGCAGGTCCACGATGAACTCATCGTGGAGTGCCCGGCAGAGGAGGCCCCCCGTGTCGAGGCCCTCCTGCAGGAGGAGATGCAGGGCGTCGCCCGGCTGTCCGTCCCCCTGCCTGCCGATGCCCACAGCGGCCCCGACTGGCTCTCCGCCAAGGGCTGAACAATTTGACAGATATCGAGGTCATCCTATGAACAACATCAAGATCGTACCCATGAACGCCGATCATCTGGAGTCGCTGGAGCGGCTGGAGCGCATCTGCTTCTCCCGCCCCTGGTCCCGGAAGATGCTGGCGGAGGAGCTGGAAAATCAGTGCGCCGCCTTTCTGGTGGCGGAGGACGCCGTCACTGGCGATGTGCTGGGTTATGCAGGACTGCTGGTGGCCGCTGACGAGGGCTATATCACCAACGTGGCGGTGTTCCCGGAGCAGCGCCGCCGTGGCATCGCCGGGCAGCTGCTGCAGGTCTTTCTCAACTTCGCTGAGGCCAACCGTCTGGCCTTCCTGACGCTGGAGGTGCGCCCCTCCAACGCCGCCGCCATCGCTCTGTATCAGGGCTTCGGCTTTCAGGAGGCGGGCCGCCGCAAAAACTACTACGACCTGCCCAAGGAGGATGCCCTGATCCTCACCCGGCGGTTTGACGGGGAGGCGGCGCAATGAACATTCTGGCCTTTGAATCCTCCTGCGACGAGACCGCCGTGGCCGTGGTGCGGGACGGACGCACGGTCCTCTCCGACGCCATCCTCTCTCAGGCGGATATGCACGCTCTCTACGGCGGCGTAGTGCCGGAGATCGCCTCCCGCAAGCACGTGGAGGCCATTGCCGGTTTGACGGATCAGGCGCTGTCCGATGCCGGGCTCACCAAGAGCGACGTGGACGCCGTGGCCGTCACCTATGCCCCCGGCCTCATCGGCGCCGTACTGGTGGGGGTCAGCTTCGCCAAGTCCGTGGCCTATGCGCTGGACGTGCCGCTGATCCCGGTCCACCACGTCCGTGGCCACATCGCCGCCAACTATCTGGCCTTCCCGGAGCTGGAGCCGCCCTTTCTGGCGCTGGCCATCTCCGGCGGCAACACCCTCATCGTGGATGTCCGGGACTATACGGACATGGCGATTCTGGGAGCCACACGGGATGACGCCGCCGGCGAGTGCTTCGACAAGGCAGCCCGTGTGCTGGGCCTTCCCTACCCCGGCGGCAAGCCCATGGACGCTCTGGCCCAGCAGTCCCCCGGCGGCAAGTATCCCCTGCCTCGTGTCCATGTGGAGGGAGCGGAGCTGGATATGAGCTTTTCGGGCCTGAAAACGGCGGTGGTAAATCTGGCCCACAATGCCCGGCAGAAGGGCGAGCCTCTGGACGCTGCGGCGCTGGCCCGTGACTTCACACAGGCCGTCAGCGA
>ERZ780203.1032-NODE-1032-length-23429-cov-3.558740_pt1 | contig 23429 bp, 24 predicted proteins | sample MGYA00511168_ERZ780203 | MGnify/ENA primary metagenome ERZ780203 (study PRJEB29588, sample SAMEA2156577) | human gut metagenome | biome: human gut; feature: human-associated habitat; material: faeces | place: Denmark | collected 2008/2010 ...
GGAGAGCTCCAAAATCAGTGGCACAAATGCAGGGTTTTCGTTGGCATGAAAACATAGAAGTTTTCCATAATTCCATTTATTTTGAGAATTTGACATCAAAATTTGAATTATTCTGAGTTTTTGCGGTTTCAGAACATCAATTTTTCAGGTTAATTCCTACTGAAGTCAAAAATTTAAGGTAATTTCTAGCGATAAGCAGCGATTTTACTCCCAATTTTTTAACGAAGGAAAGATTTAACCCGAGAATTTGCGTCTAAGCAGCAAATTTCCGTATGGCTTCTGGCTCTCATTCAAAAAAACTCGCCTAAATTCTTTCACTTACTAAAGTAATCTTGCAAAATTTCCGGTCTGATACAGCAAAAATTCCGCTTAATTCAAAGAATGAAGTCAAAAATTGAAGGAAAGAAGGCATTATGATGGACAGAGAATTTGAGAAAACATTTGAGCACCTGTGCGTAACCAGGACCCCTCGCAGTGTGTGGGACGATTTCGTCGCACTTTCAGCTATTGCAATTTCCAATGAGTTGGATTTTCGGGATGACCGGGAGGAACTCGAAGCATCTATTTTAGAGAAATACAGCAGCCAGGAAATATGGATGATGCAGGAGCTTTTTGACAGAACAGCAGATGTACTCGAAAAAAATCCCAACCAGGATTATTTGGGGGAACTTTTTTCGCAGTTCCAGTGGAGCAAAGATGAGAGACTGTACCTCACCCCTTATGACGAGGCGAAAAGCGCAGCACAGTTTTGCTTAGAGCAAACCGTTGCAAATCCATTTACATCGCTGCGCGACCCCAACTGCGGTTCAGGAACCATGCTGATAGCCGCGTTCAATCAGATGACCTCCATGAATCGGAATCCTCATATGCGATTGTTCTGCATTGGCCTGGAACCAGATTTCACCACGGCAATGATGTGCTATATTCAAATATCTTTTCTCGGAATCGCAGGATACATTATGACAGGAGGCAACCTGAACCGGTCATTGAAGGAACTTTCCTTGATTGCACCGGAAGAGGCATGGTGTACGCCAGCTTACTATCACCGGACCTGGCAGGCACGTCGCTTGGCAAAGTATATTCAAGACCTTTGATGATGAAAGGGGAGATGTAGGCTATCGGAAAGACATCCGCTGTGCATCGGTGCCTCTCCGTTATGCCGCAGGTAATTGAACACATTAAATATCAGGGACAGGCCTGCTTCTGCAAGCAAGTTCTCTATCTTTTCGTGGAATGTCCATCGGACTGCTCCGTGAAAACCCTTGCCCTCAACGTTCTGGCGGCTCTGGACAGCGCAATTGGCTCCCGGTATATAGAGAGCCTTGCCTCGCTTCGGACCTCCTCTGCCAGCGCCCTGGCAACGCAGGTGAAGATTTTATGCATAACACATCATGTGGGTCTCATTCTGGTGGATGAAATTCAAAATGCTGTCATAACAGCACAGAAGAACAAACAGGTCAAACCTCTTATCCGGTTCCTCGTGGAGCTCACCAACGATACCAGCACAGGAATCTACTTCATCGGGACGCCCCTTGCTGAAGAACTGTTTATTGCCGAAGAGCATTTGAAACGGCGGACGCGGGGCATCAGACTTCTCCCTTTCAAGCCTGACGGCGTATATCGGAATTTCTTGGAACAGATATGGCCCTATCAATTGACACCTCAGCAGACCGCTTTGACCGATAAGCTGGCTAACAAGCTCTATGACTGGTCCGGCGGCATCCCGGCATATATCATCAAAATCTTTCAGGAAACCCAGGCACAGGTCCTGCTGCGGGGAGAGAGCACCATCAGCGAAAGAACAATGCAGCGGGCCATCGACATCTTGACGCTCAGGGTACCGAAGACCTATACCGGCGGCACATCTCTCTCGGATTTTGAAGTTGAGGTAGAACCAGGCGGCTGGGAAACAGGGGAGCAGCAGGCGAAGGATGGACAGGATGTTCCGCGGCAGTATGCCAATAAAAGGGGAAGAAAAGCTGCTCAGAGGGACAGGGAGGACCTTCTGGCAGCCTACAGGAACGGAAGGGACATCCTACACCATCTGACGGAGTTTGGCCTTCTGGAGCGGCCAGAAAAGAAATGCTGACCCATTTTCCAACACCGTACCCCGGGGAGTGGTGGTATTCCGTTCTGTGCCGGTATTTTGTCAGGACAGGGTATCGCAACTTTGCTACGGCCTCGCGGGAGCTCTACGGCGCCAGAAAAGCAATTCATGGGAGGCTCTTTCCGGGAAGCTCCTGTTACCAGGTGGTTTCTAAATTGCCTGAAGGCATCTTGGATATCAAAAGGATTTTGCTGGAACATACGCTCATGCCGTATTACCTTCGGTTTTACCCTGCGATGAAAAAAGAACAGGTTTTCCAGTCCCTGCTGCAAGGAAAACCAGGCGGCCTTACTTCCATCGACCTGCTTGGGGTAGAAGGGGAGGAAGGACTTAAATACTGCCCGCTTTGTTACCAGGAGGACATCAAGCGGTACGGAGAGCCCTATTGGCATCGAGAACATCAAATTCCGCTGACGCCCTGCTGTATAAAGCATAAATGCCATTTGATTAAACATGGTGTAAAGTATTCAAGCCTGTCAGAACTTTATCTTCCCTTATGTACGATTCAACCGAATGACCGGCCGGGAGGTATGGAAGAACATTGGCAGGAACCGCTCACATTGATTCTGGATGCGTTTTTAAATATGCCATTTGAATATGAACCCACACGAGAAGACAGTAATCTCCGCATCAAGCTGCTGGAGATGGGCTTGGGAATATCGAAAACACAGAAGAAGGAATCGCTGGACTCCTCAAAGGTGTACCAGGCTGCGCGTGATTTCTACGGTGAAGCTGTGGCAGTGCGGTACTTTTCAAAGGTCAGCGCCCCGATTCTCTACCGGCTCTGTAATTGGACGCTGACATCTCCTGAGCGATATGCGCTTCTCGCTGTTATGGCGGGATTAACGGCGGAGGAGCTGTTTGGCGCATTGATGGAATACCAGGACCCATGTCTATTGAGACTGCTGCAATTCCGGGAACAGGGTATCGTATACCGGAAAGAAGAGTTGGCCCGAAAGATGAAGCTCCGCCCAGCACAAGTTGATACCTTAGCCAGGAAATATGGTATCCAGCCTTTCTGGAAGCAGAATGGGCGAAGCCATATGAAGAGAACCGAGTCGCTGAGGCTCAATTTGACGAGGGAAGAGAAAAAGCAGATTGAGCTTGCTGCTAAGAAGAATGGAGGTGGGCAGACAGCAGTGTATGCGAGGACTGTTCTTTTACAGGCAGCAAAAGAATGTCTTCAATCGTCCGGGAACTCATGAGAATCAAAAGGTACTGGAAGTCACTCTCAGTCGTTTGCCAATTCAGCGGAAGGAAACTGATAGTATATCCGGCGGTTGGGCAATCGTTCGGAAAAGTTAGGAAATACGAACGGTAAAATCCAGTGATTGCAAGGAATTTTGCGTTATATGGGAAAAAGTTCGTATTTATAGCAGCAAAAGTTCGTATATGCGAGAAATTTCAACTGTTGAGGAAGGCCATGAATAAGAAGACCATAGCATTGACAGCAGAACAGTACCGGGAAATCATCTCCACCATACGAAAGGGCTTTTGTGGCTGCCGGCCCAATGAACGGATAGCCACCGCCTTGATACTGGAGGCGAATCTCGGGCTTCGTATTTCAGATATTCTAAAACTACGGCTCCGGGATATCCTGCGGGATGGAGAGCGGTACCGGCTGGACATCAAAGAACAGAAGACAGGGAAGAGCAGGACATTTACTGTTCCTCTGATGCTCTATCAGTTCATTCGCTGCTACTGCCTGGACCACGGGATAGAGAGCGAAGAGGTGATTTTCCCTATTACGGAGCGGGCTGTACAGAAGCAGCTCCAGCTTGTATGTGAGTATCTTGGCATATCTGGTGTCAGTACCCACAGCTTTCGGAAATTCTACGCGACCGAGATATACCGGGACAGCGGGTATAATATCGTTTTGGTTCAGCAACTCCTCCAGCACAGTTCTGCCGCTGTGACCCAGAGGTATATCGGAATTCAGCCGCAGGAGATAGAAGAAGCCATTGAACGGCATTTGCAATTGGACATATAGAAGAACTTCAAAAAATAGAAAGAGCTAAGAAAATCAAAAAAGTTCCCCGCACAGAAAGAGAATCCGTGCAGGGAACTTTTTTGCCAAAGAGCTAATTTGCAGATTCATCGTCTAATTCCGTTAGAGTCCGAATAAAAGCAAGAACCGCTTTGGCTTGAGGCTCTGATAAATTATCAATTAAGGCAATGACAGCTCGATGTGTCGCGGAGAGCTTCTGCAGCCTGCTTTGTGGTGCCATAATTTCACCTTGCCCCTTGAGGACCCAAGCTGCACTATACCCAAGTCGGTTTTCCAACCGCTCTGCCAAAGTGGGGGAGATTCCCCTGTTGCGGCCGGTACATAATCCGGAAACATAGCTCTGAGAGACATCCAGAATGGAAGCAAGCTCTTTTTGCTTTAAATGAGAGGCTTTTAAGATATATTTGATACGGGTATGCAAATCCGTATTTGACAACTTCATCACCGCCTGGGAAAAATATATCACAAGAAATTCACTGAGTCAACTTTTGTTGACAGATTCACAATGTCATATTATAATTACATTTAGTGAATTTTGAAAGAAAAGAGGGATTTTCATGAACGCAAAAGAGAGCGCGATTCACGCTATCATGAAGCTCTCGGAGGCAGACGCAGCAAAAGTTCTGGTATTCCTGGCAGGTATGGAAGCAGGAAAGGCAACGACAGATTCTGCAGACAGCAGTGAAGAAATCAAAACGGAGCCCCAGGAGGAAGCAAGGTACCAACAGCCCAGTGGGAGTAATCTTTGAATAAGAGTCTTTCTGCTTCCATGAGGTGGGGAGCATATGCACAATGCAGGTAGTCAACAGTGAGGCAGCCAAAAGGAAAGGTAGGGTAATTCTGAAACTTGCAGACGCATTCCGAATGAGGAATGCTTCTGGAGTCAATGATAGGCAGAGAAGTTTCCAAGTTATGACTGCGGTTGAAGAGACGGCGGTTGCTGGAAAACATAGAAGACTGTGGATTTTCAAACTGACGCACCATATAGATGGCTTTTCCAGGTTGCTCGATTTTAGTGCCTAGCCAAGTCGGGTCACCAATGCGCTGTACATCTGTAATGTAACCATAAAAATAGTTATCTACAGGCCACCAGCTATACTTCTGTTTCGGTTCAGAATGTTTCCTTTTGGTGTCCAGGGGTTTCTTAACAGGTTTGACTTTCAGTTCTTGCGCGGGGATACCGCTCATGAGTGCGTGAATATGCCAACGCTTATCATTGGGGCGTTCAAAGGGAATTCTGCCTTTGGTTTGAACAGCAATCTCCACATATCGTAGCAAGCGTGTGTGGTTTTCTCTCCAGTGGCGGTAAGCCTCTATGTCATTTAGAGTATCGAATGCAATGGTGACCCAATACTCAAATGGATTGGCCATACAGGTTATGAGCATATTGGCTATCGAAGATTGGATGTTGTCGGGTCTGCGCTTCTCAATAGGTTCCAGAGAGGCGACGGAAGGTTTGGATACAGCCAATAGTCCTCCGTCATATGTAACGTATGCAATGAGTTTTTCTTCGGCTTCTTTACACATGTCGATTCGTTCTCCTTCGTACATCAGTCCAAGGCATACATGGAAATCTTGAAAGGCTGGGGAGGCTCCATTCCTTTGGAGACTTCTGCATATTGCTGAAGGTTTCCATATATTTCTGAAAGCTTCTATATATTGTCTCTTATATATAGTGTGTACGAATTCGATTGAAATCGTTTTTGCATATGAAGAATTGCGCTTGTAATTGAGTAAAGCGGTCCAATTTTTTCCTTCTTAATACCGCAGCAGCCTTACTGGAACACAGGATATATTGAAATCAAAAATCAGCAAGAAGCCCGCCTTTTTTACAACTTTACTTAGAAAAAATGATATATTCGCAAAAGTGCTGACTTACGATGCAGCACCAATATCCCCATTCGAAGCCCCTAACTTTTCCGGTAATCCGTTCTTATGAACCGTCTAACTTTTCCGGTAAATAAATGAAAAAACACTCTAACTTTTCCGGCAGCCTATTTTATTAGTAGAAGGAAGGAGATAAACATGAAAAGAATACTTGCCGTATTTCTATCTATGCTGATTCTTACATTGGCAGTTCCAGCAGCTCTGGCGACTAAAGAGACCAGCTTCTCCGATGTACCGATTTCCCATTGGGCGTTTGACGAAATCGAAACGGCCGTAGATAAGGGCATTACCAACGGCTATTCCGACGGCACCTTCAAGCCTGCTAATTCTGTTACCAAGAACCAGTTCGCGGTGATGCTGTCCCGGGCGTTTTTCCCGGAGGACGTGGCAGCTAACCAGAAGATTGACGACGGCCAGCCCTGGTATTGGGCAAACCTCAAAACGCTAAATGACCGTGGTCTGCTGGAAGGAACCAACCTGTCTGACCCCAACAATTGGGCAACCCGCGGCGGATACTCCATCAGCCGTTATGAGATGGCTGTTCTGATGTACAACATCCTGGGTGAGTTCGGCAAGAGTGCCAATGCCGCTGATATGACCGCTGCACAGAGCAAGATGTCTGACTGGCACTTTATCTCGCCCGACTATCAGGATGCCGTGGCTGCCTGCTATGCTCTCGGTGTGCTGAGCGGCTATAGCGATGGTACTTTCGGTGGTGAAAAGCCGATGAATCGTGCCCAGGGCTGTGTTGTTATTGGCCGGCTGGAAGCCTTTCTCGAGGACGGGACCACTTCTACTCCCTCTGCTGAGCTGGAGACACCCGCGGAGACTACCAAGCCTGAGAATCCCGGTACGACCGAGGAGTCTGGTACTTCTATTGAGACGACTACCGGAACTCTGAGCAACGGCAAGGCTATTACCAAGGAGAATGTCTTGGAGTTGCTTCGTGAAATTGAAAATGAATATCCTACCGGAACATCTTGGGACAGTAGTGATAGCTACACATCTCCTGTTATGGGAAGTGGAAGCGCATGTGCTGGTTTTGCTTACCTTGTTAGCGACGAAATCTTTGGAACCTCTGGTAATCCTCGCCGTGTACAAAATGACCACTCTAACATCCGTCCGGGCGATATGATTCAGATTCTAAAGAACGGTGAAAACATGCACTGGATTGTCGCTTTGGGTGGCATCGATTCAAACGGTAATTTGGAAGCATATGTTGACGGCAATCACAGTGGTAAGGTTTTCTGGGGATGGACGGACAACGGTTATAATGAAGATTTCTATAATAGCATGAATTGTACATGGGTTGTCTATACCCGCTATCCCGACTAAATAAGAAGATTATGATTTTAACCTCTTGAATTTTTTACAAAGGAGGCAAAAACTATGAAGAAAATGATACCTCTGATTTTGGTTATCTTATCGCTTACATTGACGCTTCCGGTAGCTCTAGCGGCGGAAGAGCCCAGTTTCAGTGATGTACCGATTTCCCATTGGGCGTTCGACGAAATCGAAACGGCCGTAGATAAGGGCATCACCAACGGCTATTCCGACGGCACCTTCAAGCCCACGAACAGCGTCTCCTATGCACATTTCTCTGCGTTTATCGCACGGGCCTTCTTTCCCACTGAAATCAAGACCTATGAGGAACACAATCCTGATGCTGCGTGGTGGGCCAGCAGCGTCTATACCCTGGAGGCCAACAACATTCTGCCCGGCACCAAGATGGCTGAGGCTGCCCGGACCAGCGGCGCCTATGATTCGGTTCTGAACAGCTCCATTACTCGCTATGATATGGCGCAGATTATGTACAACGTCCTCAAACTGAATGTCACCAGCATGCCGGCCGGCAAGACCAGCGGCATCGGCGACTGGTCCAGTGTTCCCGCCGGTTATCGGGATGCTGTGTCTGTGTGCTACGCACTGGGTGTTCTGAACGGACAGAATGACGGTAAATTCGGCGGCAACAACTACATGAACCGTGCCCAGGGCTGCGTGGTTATCTCCCGACTGGAGAACTACATCGAGAACGGCTCTGCCGGAACTGAGACGGTAACTCCCACTGAACCGGAGAATCCCGCTGAAAATGAGAAGCCCGTACAGACCACCGGGACCCTGGCCAATGGCATGGCTATTACCGAAGATAATGCGATGGAAATCCTGGAAGAGTTGAAGGAAGAATATCCGCATGGCTCTGCATGGGGAAAAGACAAGTATTATCGTTCCTCTACACTCGGCCCGGCTTATGAGTGCGCAGCTTTTGCATTCATGGTAAGTGATAGAATCTTTGGAGACCTTCCTGTGCGAGCCCACACAGACTACGATAACATCAAGGTTGGTGATATTGTTGAAATGAAGGGCTCCAATGGACAAACTGCTCATTGGGAAGTTGTTACGACTCCTAAAGAAGCAGATGGTTTCTTTGGCGTTGTAAGCGGCAATAACGATGGTCTTGTTGGATGGGGTTGGAGTACCTTAGAACCCTTTGAGACATATGGCTATGTTATTCACACCCGGTATCCTATTTAAATTTTTACGTCAGTAATCATAGAGGCGGTCATAATAGGCCGCCTCTATTTTTTAACTTAGAAGGTCCACAGATTTCGCTGCGTTACTGTCACTGTGAACAGCAAATGCATTTCCTTTACATAGGAATGGTTGAGGTTTGATATTCCTCTTCCAGCTCCTGCAGCTTCTGAATCGTTCTTGAAATTCCAATTGTTTGAACAATGGAATCTGGTTTTGAAACAGACTCCAGCATATCCAACATCTGCTGAAAATGGAGAATTTGTTTTTCTAGTTGGTTCATAATGATACCTCCGGTCATAAAAAATAAGAAACCGCTTATGTGTGGGCAGACTAGTCCGCTATATCCCACAGCATAAACGGTAATTTTTAATAATTATAACCCGGTTACTATTACGGTGCAACAGCAGATTTTCGCATATAACTCAATAAAAAAATAATTTGAAATCTTCCATACTGGATTGTACGGGTCAGCGACGAGGGGAGGGGAACATTCAGCAGCTCGCAGTACAATTTCACATAAGGAGAAACTGCTATGAAACATTATAATTTTTCGGTTCCGCTCTATAGCAAGGAGCAAATCTATGTTGCGATGCAAACAAAAGAAATCGTGGCTTCATTAGTTGCAAGCGCATTTCAGATTGACGTAGATATTGCGAAAACAGAAATCGTTTCGCATTCGAAATGGGGATGGAGGGAACGGATTCTTCTGAATTTAGCCATCAAAACTAAAAACGGACTTGCCATGGCGGATGCCGCGGTCTTTGTGTGTGATAATTCTGAAGCATGTGCTTGTTGCCGCACATACCTTGTTCATGTGCCGGAAGAAATCCAGTATTTCAGGCATGGTGACCTTTTGGTTGATTTCTCGCGTGAACTGTATGGGATAACACTCTGTCTGGAGAAATGCCCGGAGATGCCAGCGGCTTTTTACCGGATGTACAAGTATGATGATGAGTGGGAGGAAGATGATATCTTCCAGGAAATTGACGACGGGATGCACGAAGTCCAGGTAAACTTGGCCTATCTCGTCCCAAATGCACCTGTGGATATTCAGGATTTTTTAAATGTGATAGGGGGAGCGCAGCCTAAGACTGAACTTGGAAAAAAGTTTTTGAGGGTTGCGGGGCCTATCGACAGGAGGGGGCCGTCATGCTGACTAGAGCTTGTCAGAATAACCTGTCTTTTATCTGTATGAGCCAAGATGAACTGCGGGAGGATATTCGTAATTTCTGGAGATTGCTGGACAGCGGTGAAATTTCCCCCCAAAAGACCTTGTCTGTAAGCTACATCTGTCGTTATAGATGGTCGAAAAATGAAAAACCTTTCAAACAGATTTTTGCGTGGGAATGGCGTCCAAAAGGGAGAGAACCGTGTTGGATTCATGAGACGTTTATCCGTGATTTACATTAAAAGCAAGGCTGTGTTTTATATAAGCACAGCCTTACCTATTTTTTGGTCCTACACGTTGTAGGAATATACACACAAAAATAATCAAATCACCTTACTGTCATTTTGCACAAATACTGGGATTTTATGGAATAGAAAATGAGGCCGAAAACAGTTCAAAACCCCGTAGGTACCCACGGGGTCTCCTATAAGAAAAGTAGGTCCAAAATGGCGTCATTTGGGTGTCATACGGGGGTCAGCAGGGGGTCAGCGGGGTGTCCGTTGGGGTTTTGAAAATGAAAACCCCGTATGACACCCTCCTACGGGGTCGCTGACACCCATTTGAGGGCCATTTGGCGGTTTTTGGCCCCCTTTTCCAGGGGGCCGTAGGTAATCGAAATCCCTCAAAAACAGCAAAACCCCTTCTGAGGGGTCGCTGAGGGTAGATTACGGGGTCGCTGAGGGTCATTTGAGAGAAATTTGTGCAGTTTCACAATGTTTTTGCATTTTATAAAAAATTTCACTCATTTCAGCGAGAAATTCCCCTGCAAGCCCGGCCCCAATATGAGCAACTCTCTTCATCCAAGTCTTTCACCACTGGGCCGGGCACAAAATCAATCACAGGACAGTATTGAAGTCTACTAAAACAAGTGCCGCCCCAATATGAGAAATCTCCAGCATATTAGTTCGTCACCACGGGCGGCGACAAACCTCAACCACAGGAACAATCAGATGGCTTCGGCATCCGCCTGCTTTACGCGGGCGAAAACGTGAGCATCCTAAAATGGAAACTTTGATATTATATCTTGAGCGGGCCTGTTTGAAGCCATAAAAAACAGGGGCATAGTATTTTTCGTACAAATGTGCGGACTACCAGCAGATTACGTATAAAAGGCCTACAATTGTGGCCCGATGGCGAAGGCTCCCCGGGATACCTATGAGGTGGAAAAGCGCTTAGAAGCCCTTAAAAAAGCCATTCTGGAGGATTTTGATGGCTGCGCGGGATATGTAATCTCTAAATAAACAAAAGAGCCCTCACATGGTACCCAATTTCCAAAGACGAACGATTGTTCGATTAAAGCGTTTATGGTATAATGAAACGTAACAAAACGATGGAAGGGGGCGACAACTATGGCTCGAAAAGGGAAGCAGTATCTTGCGATTGACCTGAAATCATTTTACGCATCCGTGGAATGCAGGGAACGCGGCTTGGACCCTATGACCACGAACCTGGTGGTGGCGGATGCCTCCAGAACAGAGAAGACCATCTGCCTTGCTGTCAGCCCCTCTCTGAAATCCTATGGCATCCCAGGAAGAGCCCGGCTGTTCGAGGTCATCCAGAAGGTGGATGCCGTCAATGCCCAGCGCCGGCGGCAGGTTCCGGGGCATGTCCTTCTTCATGGCGGCTATGACAATACCGTGACCCAGGCACACCCGGAGGAGAGCCTCAACTACATTGTGGCGCCCCCCAGGATGGCCCTCTATATCCAATACAGCACCCGCATTCACGAAGTGTACCTGAAATACGTCTCTCAAGAGGACATCATTGTCTATTCCATTGACGAGGTGATGATGGACGTCACCAACTATCTGGACACCTACCATATGACGGCCCGGGAGCTGGCCCGGACCATTATCCAGGATGTGCTGCATACCGTGGGCATCACCGCTACCGCCGGCATTGGTCCCAACCTGTACCTTTGTAAAGTCGCCATGGATATCATGGCCAAGCACATCAAGCCGGATAAAAACGGAGTCCGTATCGCCCAGCTCAATGAGATGACTTACCGGCGGCTTCTCTGGAATCACCGGCCCCTCACGGATTTTTGGAGAGTGGGGAAGGGGTATGCCCGAAAGCTGGAGGCCCTGGGCCTCCACACCATGGGAGATATTGCCCGGTGCTCCATTGGAAAGCCCACGGACTACTACAATGAGGACCTGCTCTATAAGCTCTTTGGCATCAACGCAGAGCTTCTCATTGACCACGCCTGGGGCTGGGAACCCTGCACCATTGCCGACGTCAAAGCCTACCGCCCGGAAAACCGCTGCATCTGCTCCGGTCAGGTGCTGCAGTATCCCTATCCCTATGAAAAGGCCAGACTGGTGGTGCGGGAGATGGCGGAGATGGTTTCCCTGGACCTTCTGGAAAAGGGAATGGCAACGGACCAACTGGAGCTGACCATCGGTTATGACCGGGAAAACATCGACAGCGGCCGGTATCATGGAGAGACCAAAACGGATATGTATGGTCGGAAAATTCCGAAGCACGCCCATGGGACCGCGAACCTCCGCCGCCAGACATCTTCCACGAAACTGATTACCGAGGCGGTTCTGGAGTTATATGAGAAATGCGTGGACCCGAAGCTCACCATCCGGCGTATCACCATCGGCGCCAACAAGCTGGTGGAGGAGAGCACCGTAAAAAAGAAGGAAGTTCCCCAGCAACTGGACCTCTTCACCGACTATGCGGCTCTGGAGAAGGCGGCGGAGGAGGAAGATGCCGCCCTGGAGAAAGAACGGAGAATCCAGGAAGCGGTATTGGGCATCAAGCAGAAATTCGGCAAGAACGCGATTTTGAAGGCATCCAGCCTGGAAGATGGCGCCACGGCAAAAGAGCGGAACAATCAGATTGGAGGTCACAAGGCATGAGTGGACCCTACGACGACATCATCAATCTTCCTCACCCTGTATCGCAGCGGCACCCGCAGATGTCCATGCATGACCGGGCGGCCCAGTTCAGCCCCTTTGCAGCATTGACCGGGCACGGAGCTGCCATTGCGGAAACGGAGCGGGAGACCGATGCCTGGGCAGACCCGGGAGAGGATGAACGGGAGAATCTGAACCGGCAGCTCTGCTTGCTCCGGGACCATTTGGAGGAGCAGCCCCAGGTGGCCATCACTTACTTTGAGCCGGATAGCCGGAAAGAAGGAGGTGCCTATGTGACCGTCCGCGGCATCGTGCGGAAGATGGATATGACGGGGAGGTATATCCAAATGATGGACAGGCGGCAAATCCTCATTGATAATATTCGAAGTATTATCTTTACAGGTGAAGGAAATCAAAATCGAATTTAGAATGAAGTTTTTGGTAATGCTAGACAGCACATAGATATAATTTCAAAGTTAATCATTGAAAACGTGCATATTGCACGACTGGAAACCAGATACCATAAATGTATCTGAATTTCTGGTGGTGCTATCATGGCAGATGCCCGACTCAATGAAATATTTGGACAAAATCTGCGGAACTATCGGGAGTCCCTGGGACAGAGCCGCCAAATCTTTTCCGCAGCGTTTAATGGTTCTCCATATACGCTTCAGAGCTATGAGCTCGGCCATCAATGTCCGAATCTCAAGCGATTTCTCAATCTTTGCAATACGTTTCAAATTTCTCCGAACCTGCTGCTAGATAGCCTCTTTCCTTGGCGGACTGAAATGGACGAAGTCCGGGACTTGGCTGCCTTGACAGATGGCCTTTACGGGCAGAACGCACAGAAATTAGTGGAGTTTCAGGACATTTACATTCGGGATACTGTCGAAACGCGGCCTTGGATGATGGGCGCCCCTTTGGGGATTAGGATTCATGTGCTGCGTATGGAAAGCGGTATGAATATTGATATGCTTGCTAAGCTGTGCATGGTGTCCCGAGCTACCATGCAGGGCTATGAGTCCAGTCAATATGACCCTACTCTGCCGGCGGTATTGCATCTTTGCGAGGCATTCCATATATCCCCGGAGTATCTGCTTGCGCCATTTCTTCAGAAGCTCTCTTATCCGGATGCCAGGATAGCGGATTTACGGCCCCGCCAAATTAAAACTTTGCTGGAACTGAGCCGATATATGAGAAATAATCTCTAAATTTGACGCATATCAACTAATTCTGCAATATATGACACGGGAAATGTGCTGTATGAAAACAGGCGCATTTCCCGTGTTCTGCATTATATTCGACTGTATATGACATTTTTCCCCCTGTAGGCTGACGCAATATATACATATTCAATGGTTAACATTGAAAATAAGCATGAGGAGGCAAGCTATGTGTGCAGGAAATCAAAAGCTGCCCTTTCAATTGGACGAGGGTATGGGGAGCGTCAGAAGAGTGCAGGAAGAGTGCCCTGGGGTATTCCATGTTACAACCAACATTTCAACGGAACACTTTTGCCGGGAGCACTATGTGGTGACAGCCGTACCCAATATCATTTCCCTGGAAGTCCTCGCTTATGGAAGGCTGATTGGGGAGGATGCCTATGAATTCGAGCATGAAGTGGAGGGCAGCGGTTGGGAGCTGGTTGCTTTTGAAATCATGCGGTATAAAATCAAGCAGGGCATCACACTGGGCAACTATGAAAGCATCTATTGTACCGCTGTCTACGATGCGGAGCGGTATCCGGAATACTATGGAGGCCATATTCCCCCGAGAACGACACCCTGGGGTTTGACCATACGCTGGAAGAAGGCATCGGAAGGAATTTTCTTCTTGGAGACCGAACACTGCGAATGGGTTTTGGCCTTGGCCCAGCCTATATGGTCTATTGACCTTCCGGATGTGGTAAAGGAATATGGACAATCCTGCGAGTCAGACCTGCAGATGGGGGCAGAGGAAGCGGTCTACCGTTATTTTAGAGGTTCCAATATCGCCCCAGCGTTATTTGAACTGCTTGACAGTGGAGCAAAGAGCGGATTGAAGAATTACATTTATGGGAAAGAGGCTTTGGAGACTTATCTGAACGTTCACTGCCCGGAATATGTTCTCTGGTATAACTCTTTGGAATTATCCGGGCATGGCAAAGGAGACGTCCTCTCGGACCTCCTGGCGGCGTTTGGTTACCCGGTGGAATCGGAAGAAGAGACAGAGCAGGACCGCGAGAAGCGGATTGTAAACTGTATTCATTACTATCCGGATTTTGCAGACAGTGAATTGCTGCGCTTACCAAAATGAAAAAAGCCGGCCCCTTTACGACGAGGCCGGTTAATGAGTGAATTCGATAATATCGTTAGGTGTGCAGTGGAGGATTTCACAAAGGCGTTCCAGCGTATACACGGTAATACCCCGGTTATGCTTGAGATTGTTGACGGTTCTCGGGTTGATGCCATGCTGCGCAATAAGATTGTAAGTCGTCACGCCTTTTTCCTCCATGGTTCTCCAGAGCGGCGCATAACTGACCACCATATCACTCCCCGCAGATAAATGATTTGTATTCATTATCTGCGGAAAGTTTAAACCATGATATACTGAAAAATGTATCTATATGGATTGAAAGGAGGGGAGGCCATGATGGTCATTGCATTTACTGAGGGGTCTGAACTGGTGTCGTTGGAGGTAGAGAGACGCTTGAAGCGAGTATTACAGCGCCTTTTTAAAAAGGAAAGTCAGATAAAATGCATCTTTGACAATGACACACCCTTTCTTCGGCTTTGCGAGTGGACTGTCCGAAGGCTGCAGGCATCATGTCCGGAAAAGGAAATTGTGAGCATCGGTGTTTATGCAGGGAAAGACCAGTGTTATGCAGCAAGCCGAATACGGTTCACTTCTGTGGTGCATTTGCCGGTAAAGGAAGATATGCATCGGTGGGTGATTGACCAAGCAGATTATATAGTCACATATATGGACCTGTTACTTTGCAAAGCAAGAGAGGACACCCTAACATATCAATACGCTTTAAGCCAAAAACATGACTGCTGTATCAACCTTTGTATGCAGGAGGACTTAGCAAAAGCCCGGGAAAAAATATCATCCCTTGTCTGGTGGGAACGCATCGCTATCCTCGGAAGACTGCATGGAAAACCGAAAGTAGAGATAGCCAGGGAATTAGGGGTATCCCCGACGACCGTGAGGACCTATGAAACGAATGCGGTGAACCGAATCATTCAGATATTGCGTTTACCAGCCCCTTCCAGCCGACAATGCGCAGTATTTGGATTTATGCAAACGCAGCCATCTAAAGAGAAGATGATACTTCTTAATGAGGCCCTGAACTATCTTCGCGATGCTTGCGGCGTTACTACATTCCTGTTATCATTGCGCTCCACAAGACAAAATCATGATTTCGCCTCCATCCTGCATCGATTTCAAAAACTCCAGGCAAATACTGTCCATTTCATGGAGCTGCAAGATTACAACGGAGTGCCGGCCACGGAGCAGGGAAGGCCTTATGTATCCAGAATTCTGGCAGAACGAAGAGCTCTGATTGACTCAGCGGATATTGTGCTTTGTGACTTGAAGTGGGAAAGACGCTCTGGACTGCTCTATGCAAGACGAAAGAGGGTCCCAGTTATCAATTTGGATGGAATTCTAAAAGACAACTGGACCTGTGGATTGAGGCAAATTTACGCGCTGCAGGAGAAAATCGTGATTAGTTAAAGATAAGAACATCATGGATGGCGGGATTACCGATATCCCTTCTACAACGCATAGCAATGCCCCTTATGGCTATTTTGTTTCTGGTGTATCTCCCTGAACCTGCTGCACCCGGGCTACCATGCTTGGGATTTCCTATCCAGAGAAATTATATAGATAAAGATGTCAGTAGAAACGATTTCTTGAAGCGGGATTATATTTCTGCTATGCTGTATATGGTAATCCCAATTTTGTGGGGACTCAGAAACACACATACTATGTTATGCGCTTTTGTTTGGACGAAGGGAGAATTTGTCTGAGCATTTGTGCATCCATATGGGACGGCCCATGTATCGCAGCGTGGGCGCCCTATGGGGTTCCCTCACTGACTTTCTAAGAAAGGAGGGAACGCCAATGGACGGAGAAAAAACATACCTGTCAAACGAGCTCGAACTGTCCGGGAAGGATGCCCAGTATGATGACTGCGCAAAACGGCTCTTTCGTGATAAAGGGCTGGGTGCGTGGGTGTTAAAGGGAACTACAGACGAGTTTCGGGACGTGCCGCTGGATGTTATTCAGGAGTGTATCGAAGGACCCGTCGAGGTGTCTCGCATCCCGATTCACCCTGGGAATCAGCCGGAATCCATCATCGGAATCCCCACGGAGACCAAGTTCCAATATGGGGACGAGGTTGATTTTGATGTCCGCTTTTTCGTTGTGACACCCGATGAAAAACACGAAAAGATTTTCATTGACCTGGAACTTCAGAACGGTTTTAATCCTGGGTATGACCTGACGGAACGCGGTGTATTTTACCTCGGGCAGATGCTTTCGGAGCAGGAGAATTCTGAATTTTCAGGTTCAGACTATGGGCAGCTCAAGAAGGTATACAGCATCTGGATTTGCCTGAATTGCCCGCCGGACGCCGAGAACACCATCGTAAAGTTTGCACTCGCAAAAGAAGACCTCTATGGACACTTTTCCCATGACATGTGCTACGACCTTTGTACCGTCGTGCTGGTTTGTCTGGGAGCTGGAGAAGACAATTGCAGTGGGTCTCAACTGCATCAGCTTTTGGGAACGATTTTTTCCAGAACGCTGAATGGTATCGAAAAGGTAGATATCCTTGAGGAGAAATTTGGAATCAGGAAAACGAAATCGCGGAAGGAGATGTTTGACAACATGTGCAACCTGAGTGCCGGAATCCGCGAAGAGGGCCGTAAGGAAGGTCGTATAGAAGGAGCCATCGAGCAACTGTGCGCCCTGGTACATCGCGGACTGCTCTCTTTTTCCAACGCTGTGAATGAGTCCGGCCTGACGGAAGAGAAATTTATGGCTTGGATGCAGAAACTTTATCCGGACTCCAAGCCGTAAGAATGTAGGCTCAGACAACAAAGGACCGCCGAGGGTAATGTCCCCGGCGGTTCTTTCTTAATAAAAAGCTTAATTGCATTGGACCACAAATATGATTGAGGTTGTCTTTAAACACAAAATATGGTATTATAACTTAAAATGAGCACAAGAAGTGCCTGTGCTTATCTTGGCCAAAAGTAAGTATTAGTTCAAGGTGACATATGGAAATTCAACTTAAAAATCAAAAATATATTGATAGTAATGTTGATAGGTACTTGAAGCAGCTATCTGCAGTAAAAAGTGGGGAAAGGGTTACTATTGATTTTTCTCAAGTTGAATATCTCCGCCCAGGGGCTGTTATACAGCTTATCGTTCTTAGTAAAATGTTTTTTGGAAAGAGCGGAGAGAAAGTAGTATGGTCAGGTATTCCTAAGGATAGAGCATTCTATTTGAGACGACTTCAAATAGAACAAGTAGAATTTATATCTGTGATGATGCCCCCTATGCTTTGGGGATACACAAGAAGAGATAATGAAACGATTATTCCTCTTGAGAAAATCACGAATCGACCGCAACTTGGATGCGCAACGGCCGAAGCAATGAAGCATTTGAGGGAGTGGTTTCCGGAGGAGTCTGACGATTTCTGTCGTGATGCTGCAAACATCGTAATGGAAATCGTTAATAATAGTTTAGACCACAGTGAACGCTGTGAGGGAAATTCTCCTTTATGTTATTATACAATTCAAAAATACCAGCCTCATTATCCTATTGGAAGTAAGTGCTATAAGCCAAGAGTTATTATTGCGTTCGGTGATGCTGGAATTGGAATGCGAGAAAGCCTTAACAGACGCTGGAACATCGCTCAAACAGATATGAGTGCAATTGAGTTGGCGTTAAAAGGATATAGTTGTCGTAGTGATGGAGAAGGAGGTATGGGATTTAGAAGGGTATCAGAGGTTCTTAAGAAAAATAAGGGGCATCTTACCATTCGCTCCGGAGGGGCTTCCATTCACTGCGTGTATGACGAGGACGAGGTACGAAGAAATCGGCGTTATCATAAAGAACGATTGTTAGGTACACAGACGGCATTTCTTTTTTAAAAATCCCTTGACAAGTCAGAAAAACTAGTTTAAGATGCAAATATAGGGTTTCATTTCAAAAAAATGATACCCCATGAAGGGAGGTTAAGCAGATGGATAATGTGCTTTCCCTCCGGGTATGCCAATATGCTGAGGCAGTTGGATTAAGAGATGTTCTTACGTCGAGGGATTTAGCAGGTAAAATGCTATCTCGTGTTTTAAGTGACACAAGAAATTCTTTGGAGGCCGGTTCAATTATTGACTGCTCTTTTGAAAGTGTTACGATTTGTGATACTTCGTTTGCTGACCAGTTTATATTGAATTTGCAAAGCAAAATCTTATCTCTCGACAATGTCTTGATGCGACTAAGCCATTGCGAAGTTGGTGTATTAGAAAATATAAATGCGGCGTTAGCGTATCGAAACGAAAGAATTAAAAAACAAATATCGGATATTCCACGATTAAATATTTTGCTCTTTTCAGAAGGCTCCTATAAGATTCTAGGACACATAGAAAAAAGTTTGGAGCAAGCTTTCGAAGTTATCCAGAAGACAGCCTGTGGTGTTACTGCAAGGATTTTGGCAGATACTTTGGAAATTGAGGGCGGTAATAATGCAGCAAACCGTTTGAAAAAATTGTATGATTTGCGATTGGTTTGCCGTTCTGAATCCATCGATGAGACTGGACGCCAGTTTGTTTACTACATTCCGGAGGGATAAAAAGGTCCGAGAAGGACTTTTTTATCAAAAGGGTTTCACTAAAATAATGTGAAACCACTATATGTTGGAATCATGGCTTTTCAAGCCATAATTCTTGGACATGGTTTCACTAAAAAATAATGAAACCATTAGAGGTATAGTCGCGGAAGGAAGCTGTCTCTTGCTACATCTCCGCTGATTATAGCAGGGCTGGAAAATATGCCCTGTAACACAAAAGAAAGGAGATTCAATTATGGCTACGAAGACAATTCGAATCCGTACTACGAGCAGCGTCCGCCGGGTTGGTTCTGGAATTCAGATTCGGACGACTGTCAGCAACGGGAAGACCACCAAGACGAGAGTCAAAACGATTTACCCTCGGTGAACTCTGAAAAGATTTGAAAAGAAGGAGGTGAGATATCGGTGGGAAAAAATACGAAGCAGACAAGTGCTAAAGTTGCTAAAGTCGCTTCTAAAATTTTGCGCGATGGGAGATATAGTCCTTCCGCAAAAGCGGCAGCAGGCAGCGCTCTGTCTCAGACTCCTGGGAAAAAACACAAATAAATAAATCTAGCTAGCTGAGCAGGGATGGGCAGATACCTTTCCCTGCTCATTCTTTCAAATTAAAAACACACAGGGTAGTTTTTTACATACGTCGTTTGATTTGAAATAGAAAACCACTGATTACAGCCTGTGGTACCTGCTGAAGGAGGACAACGATATACTGCTTAGAGATACAGAACCCCCTTGTTCTCCCCCGGTACAGTTTTGAATACAACCATAGACAAGAACGCCTATATGGTATAATTTGATAAAATGAAGATATCCAGAAGAATTTGTTCTTGGGCGAAGCTGGAGTAAATTTGATTTTATGGGAAAATACAGGAAAGTGCAGGTGGTTCTTGTGAATGAGGAGCAGGCTTTCATAGTTAGACATGAAGACAATGAGCGTAGAAAAGAAGCATTGCCCGTCGATATCCTGGGTAGGGAAGAGCTTATTGCGCAGGTTTTGGATTTGTTGAACACTTTGTCTGAAGTACGGAGTTCCTGCACCTTTGCATTGAACGGGAAGTGGGGAGCAGGGAAAACCTATATTATAAAAAAATTAGAGCAGCAGTTACAGGATTACGAAGGCACGGGAAAATTTGTCACCTTTCATTATAACTGCTGGCAGTATAATTACTACGAAGAGCCTTTAGTTGCTATTGTGGCAGCAATGCAGGATAGTTTAGACGAGCAAAGACACCTTCTAAGCCCGGAAATGAGGGGGAGAATGGGGCAAGCTCTGGAGATTTCATTGGGTGTCATGAAAAAGCTTGCTTATTCCATTGTAAGAAACAAAACCGGAATAGACGTGAAAGAAGTTTCCGATACAGTAAAAGAAGAAGCGGATGAATGGCAGAAAAAACAAGAAGAACAGCAGCAATACGATAAGTATTATGCTTTTAAGAAAACAATAGATGAAGCTAGAAAACAAATGTCTGAAATATCTAGTCAGGCTACAGTTGTGATTGTGGTGGATGAATTAGACCGGTGTTTGCCTAATTATGCCATAAAAATATTGGAACGACTACATCATTTGTTTGCCGGACTAGACAATACGATTGTGATTTTGACTCTGGATGGCGGGCAATTGGAGAGAACTGTTAAATGTATTTTTGGAGAAGAAACCGACAGCAGCGAATATTTGAGAAAGTTTATTGACTTTGAAATACCCATAGATATTGGTTCAGTAAATTCTGGTTTCTTCGAAAAATATCATGAATATGTTTCCCTTTTTGACCCGAATCTGCTGGAACCGTGGCCGGAGATATCCGATTATGTAAGCGCACTTTTCAGCAAAATGGATATGAGAACACAGGAGCATCTCATTAAAAAAATAGAAACCATACACAGGCTTGTTTTCAAGGACAAAAAGAAGGACTACTCATATTTGTGCTTTGAACTCTTGATGGTGGTCTTTTCTCATATGGCGCCAAGAAGCAACAGGATACCTATTTTCTTTCAGAAACATACCCACGATGAATTTATTCTTGCATTTGCAGAGGAAGCCTTACCTAACAAGTTTGTTGCCTATGCAAAAGAACACTGGAAATATCAGATTACAATTCTACGGGAAATGGGAGCCACGAGCGTTTACTTCCCGGACGCCATGGATATTCCTCGGCTTCTGATTTGCTATTCTGAGGATGTGTACGGCAATGGAAAAATGTGTGAGCAGAGCCCAGGGCTTCCAAAATGGGACAGGTCTTGTGTTCAAGAATTTCGAGAAGTTCTCAGGCTTTTGAAAATTATAAGATAACAATTCCGCATACGTAGGTTAACATGAGAGAAAGAGAGATAGGTACCCTATGAAGAATTATAGCTTGGCTCCAACTGATGAAAACGCCTATGAGATGTTGAAGGCAAACCCCATTGGTCGTTCTGATGATGTTTTTCGCTTTGTTGAGTTGCTTTCCCATATGGAGAATAGCTGCTATTCCATTGCGCTTAATGGAGAATGGGGTTCCGGGAAGACGTTCTTTGTCAAACAGGTAAAACTGATTTTAGACGCGGAGAATCCCCAGTCGAATCTGCCTGAGATAATGCGGCTAAAAGTAAAGGGGCTCATTCCAAATCAGTTTACTTGCCCGGACTGCTATACGACTGTTTACTATGATGCCTGGGCCAATGACAACCACGAAGACCCGCTGCTGTCTTTGATTTATGAAGCTATTCGGAGCGGCCAGAGTGACTATTCGCCAGAACGAGAAAGAGGTCTCTGCCAGGCGGCATCAAGCATTGCGGACCTGCTGACCGGAAAAGGTGTATCTGATGCTCTGAAAGCTTTACAGGAAAGCAACGAATTAGAGAACATGCAGAAAGGAGTTGATTTAGAAAGCCTAGTCCGGGACTTTATCAATTATCTGATAGAAGAACAAGGAAACCGCCTTGTATTCTTTATTGATGAACTTGACCGATGCAAGCCAGACTACGCGATTCGTTTTCTGGAGCGGATTAAGCATTATTTTGACGATGAACGAGTTACCTTTGTCTTTTCCGTAAGCCTTTCGCAGTTACAATGGACGGTGAAAAGTTATTACGGCTCGGAATTCAACTCGACAAGATACTTGGATAAATTCTTTGATATACGGCTTACGCTTCCTCATGTTAATTATGAAGATTTCTTGAAGAATCGCCTGAATATGTGGGTAAATGACCTGGTAAGCACCGTTGGCATGGAGGTCATCAAGTATTACCAGTTTTCTCTGCGGGAAATGGAGCGTTATATCCGACTCCTCAAAATAGTGGAGCATGTCGCTCAAAAAATACAGCCGGGCTCTCCCGGGCGTAACGCAGTGTTGTTTTCCGCTACTTATTTTGTTCCCATTATGTTAGGACTCCAGATGCATAATATCAAGAAGTTTAATGATTTCCTTTCTGGGGACGATGCTGGCCCCTTGAAAGAAATTTTAATGAACACCAGTGTAATATTGGACACCAGACTACTCCTGTCTTGGGGGGAAAGCTATGCCACCGGCGGGGGTATAATTAGCCAAGCAGGAAAGGAAACGGAGTCTATAGAGGAGAGAATTGATAAAATATATAAGGTGCTTTTTGGAAGATATAACTTTAATGCAAATGGTCCTCTTGAAATTGGACAGATGTTATTTACCGCAACGACAAGAGAAGAAGTCGAGCGAATTACGTCCGTGCTATCTCCGTTGACTGATTTTGACCAAATATAAAATGAATAGGTATTGCCAGGAGGCAGTTCTAGTGTTAGAATACGGTTATCCGAATGAATTGCCTCAAAGGACTGTGTCTTCGTCCCACGCAAAACGGACACATTGTCCCGCATAACCTGACCCGAAAGGGCCCGAGGGAATTCGTTCCCCCGGGCTCTTTTTTTGTATTTCCATCCGGAATTCGGCCCGGTCTTGCAGGAGTTTTCCAGTTATCGGCCCCTTTTTTGGAGGTTTCCGGAAGGGGGGAGGGGGATATGGGAGAGCTCCAAAATCAGTGGCACAAATGCAGGGTTTTCGTTGGCATGAAAACAT
>ERZ780203.1042-NODE-1042-length-23203-cov-11.477147_pt1 | contig 23203 bp, 23 predicted proteins | sample MGYA00511168_ERZ780203 | MGnify/ENA primary metagenome ERZ780203 (study PRJEB29588, sample SAMEA2156577) | human gut metagenome | biome: human gut; feature: human-associated habitat; material: faeces | place: Denmark | collected 2008/2010 ...
GCCAGCAGCGCCAGCAGCCAGCCCCACGGCGCCGGCAGCGGCACCGTCAGGCCCACAATAACGGAGGCCAGTCCGCCCACCAGCACCTGTCCCTCACCGCCGATGTTGAAAACACCGCTCTGGAAGGCCACCGCCGCACCGAGGCCGGTCATGATCAGCGGCAGCATATATGCCAGCACATTCAGAAAACTCTTGGTGCTGCCGAAGGAGCCGGTGAGTATGCTCCAATATACCACCAGGGGATCCCGCCCGGTAAGCCGTATGGTCAGCCCGAACAGCACCAGCGCCAGAACCAACGAAAACAGCGACAATCGAATCCTTGTTTTTTTCACAGTGTCCCTCCTTGCGCAGATGATATGTCTCTGCCGATAAGGTGCGGGGCCGAAGGCCAAATAGGCTTTCAGCCCCGTCAGCGTGTCAAAAAAAGCCTCGCAGAGTTTGCCGCCCGCAGGCGGCAAAAAATTAAAATCATTTTCTCTCGCGACATGTGCGTGAGAGAAAATACCTCTCAGGCTGCCAGTGTGGAATTTGTCCGTCACGGACGGGCAAATTATGCGCGCAGCAGACTGCAAGCCTTTTGCCGGAAAAACCCGGAGGTTTTTTCGACAGTCTCGCGGGGCCGAAGGCCAGATAGGCCTTCAGCCCCGTGTTGGATTTACGCCGCCTTCCACACCTTTGCTTCTTCAATGGTGCTGGGGACTACGATGGTGCCGTCCTTGATGGCAGCCACCGCTGCATTGTACTTCTCCATCACATCAGCGGGGATCTGATAGGCAGAGCCGTCAAAATCCAGGTACAGGCTGTCCTCTGCCAGGCCCTTTTCAATGGCACCGGCGGTGAACTTACCGTCCATGACATCCTGAATCGCTTCCTGAGCGCAAGCGGGGAAGTCCCGGATGGCGCTGGCAATGTTGGTCTGGGGGGCGTCCGCATTCAGGTTGCCGTCAAAGAAGACGGTCAGGAAGTTCTTCTCCTTGCCGGCATTGAGGATACCCAGGCCGCCGGCACTGGCGGTGTGGTATATCAGGCTGGCGCCCTGCTCATGCATGGATGTGGCCAGCTCATAGCAGCCGTTGACCTCTGCCCAGCCGTTGGCGTAGTCTACCAGCACCTGGCAGTCAGGGTTGGCATAGTGGGCTCCGGCGATCATACCGGCAGCGCCCAGATTGCACAAGGGGATGTCGTGGGCGCCAATAAAGCCCAGAGTATTGGTGTCGGACAGGCTGGCACCCAGGAAGCCGGCCAAAAAGCCCAGCTCCTGATCGCGCCATGTGTAGCTGCGGATGTTGTCACCCTCCACCACAGCGTCCAGGATCACAAACTTCTGCTGCGGATAGTTAGGGGCCACATTTTCCAGGCTGGAGCTCTGGCTGCCGCCCAAGCAGATGATGAGGTCGCAGTCTCCGCTGTCGGCATAGCCGGATATCAGACCCTCGTACTCGGCGTCATCCTTGGGCTCGGAATATACCCACTGGATGCCCATGGTGCTCTCCGCTTTCTTCATGCCGTCATACAGCGCGTCGTTAAAGGACTTGTCTCCCAGGCCGCTGGAGGCGAACACAACGGCGACCTTGGTGCCTTTCTCGGAATCGTCACCTGCCGGATCCTTGTCGGACTTCCCGCAGGCCACCAGGGACAGCATCGAGCAGACCACCAGCAGCATGGACAGCCACTTTTTCACATTTGTAAACTTCATCTTAGTTCCTCCTTGCACGGTTCGTTCTAAGCTGCCGTTTCATCGGCAGCAGGATCAATAAAGAATCGATCAGTGGGCTTCGCCCAGCATCATGCGTCCTAAGGCCTCACGGGTGGCATTGTCTGCATCCACAAATCCCATGATCTGCCCGCGGAACAGCACCATGATCCGGTCCGAAACCTTGATCAGCTCATCCAGATCGCTGGAAATGAGCAGCACGGCGCAGCCCTGTTCCGCCGCTGCCAAAATGCGGCCTTGGATGTAATCCGCCGAGGCGATGTCAACGCCCCGGGTAGGCTGTGCGGCAATGAGCATCCGGCAGCCCCGGTCAAGCTCCCGGGCGACGACGATTTTTTGTTGATTGCCGCCGGAGAGGGTGCCGACCACAACCGACTCATTGGTGGCCGCAATGCTGTAATCGGCGATCTTAGCCTGCGCATCACGGCGGGCGGCCGCCCAGTCCTCCAGCAGCGGGCTTTTGGCATAGGGCTTTTCGTCGTAGGCATTCAGCAGCATATTTTCAAAGAGCCGCATACTGAGGATGAGGCCCATGCCTTGCCGGTCATCGGGAATGCTGCCCACGCCGGCATCGCGAATCTGCTTGGTCGTGCGGCCGGTGATCTCCCGCCCGTCCAGCAGAATGCTGCCGGAGGAGGAGCGGCAAAGGCCCAGAAGGGCCTGCGCCAGAGGCGTCTGTCCGTTGCCCTCGATGCCCGCTACGCCCAGCACCTCGCCGGAGCGAATGGAAAAGGTGACATTTTGCACAGCGGCGCCGCCACGGCTCTGCACGCTGAGGCCCTTTACCTGCAGCACCTCCTCCTCCCCAATGGGGTGGGGCCGACGGCGCCCGGTGGGAACCGTTTTGCCCACCATCATCTGCGTCAGCTTTTCCATACCGGTTTCCTGAGGGGTGGTGGTGCCGATGATCCGGCCCTGCCGAATCACGGTCATGCGGTCTGCAATTTGATAGACCTCCCGCAGCTTATGCGTAATGAAAATTGTGGACTTACCCAGCTCCCGCAGGCGGCGCAGCACATCAAACAGTGCGTCGGACTCCTGAGGCGTCAGCAGGGCGGTGGGCTCGTCGAAAATCAAGATGTCCGCCTTGCGATACAGCAGCTTGACGATCTCCACTCGCTGGCGCTGCCCAATGGTCAGTTTGTCCACCAGCGCATCAGGGTCTATATCTAAGCCATAGGAAGCGGCCAACTCCCGGATACTGCGTGACGCTTCCTGCTTTTTCAGCCGTCCGCTTCTGGTCCTGACCTCCTGCCCCAGGGTAATGTTTTCCGCCACCGTCAGGTGCGGAATCAGCATCAGTTCCTGGTGTACCATACCGATACCGTGGGCAATGGCGTCAGCAGGGCTTTTCAGCACCACTGGCTCGCCGGAAAGGAACATCTGACCCTCATCGGGCTGCTCGATGCCGTAGAGCATTTTCATCAGTGTGCTCTTTCCTGCACCGTTTTCCCCCAGAAAGGCGTGTACCTCGCCGCGGCGCAAGGTGAAATTGATGTGATCGCTGGCCTGTACGACACCGTTATAGCACTTGCACAGGTCAACACACTGCAAAACAATGGGGGCCTCGGTGGTGGTTTGCGTGTGTTCGGCTATCATAGGATCCTCCTTTCAGGGTCGTTCCCTCCATTGGTTGATAAGGACAAGCGGTCCGGTTCTTTTCCATGGGTGGTATTTTGCGTGAACTCATTATACGCCAGCACCCGTAGAATTTGAAGAACAAATAAGCGATGTAAAGCCATCGGTAAAACCGATGGCTTTCAGGTAAAAACAGGGTTTTGGGGGAGTTAATTTATAGTGCCGAAGGTTGCTTTTTAACAAAAATGCTGCTAAAATCAGGAAGATGTCCCACAATTACCATTCCAGCGGTGTCGGTTGGGGCAAACAGTGACGAGAGGTCTCCATCTGCGACAGCAGCGCAAGTATGAGGTGAAAACGATGACATTAAAGCAAATACTATATGTCCGGGCCGTCAGCAAGGCAGGCTCTATCGGCAAGGCAGCAGAGTCGCTGTTCATCTCCCAATCCAGTCTATCCGAGTCGATCCGAAACTTGGAGCGGGAATATGGTATGGTTCTTTTTGAGCGAACCAGTAAGGGCATATCGCTGACGCGCCAGGGAGAGGCATTCCTGAAGGACACACAGCTGCTGACAAACATCTACCAGGATTTGGATGACAAGTATAAAAACCACAAGGGGGAGTGCGAGTATTTTTGCGTATCTTCCCTGCACCATGTCTCCGGTATCGATGCCTTTGAGCATATTGTATGCCAGCCTAAGAATCAAAAATATCATCTGGGATATTTTGAGGGAAACATGGATCAGGTGCTGCAGGATGTGGAAACGAATCGCTCCGACATCGGCGTGCTGTTTTTCACCAGCGACAGCCGCAGCGCCATTATCAAGGCATGCAATCGGCGGAATATATTTTTTCAGCATCTGAAATATGATCTGCTGCATATTTACATCCAGAACACGCATCCCTTAGCCGGGCGCAAAAGAGTTACACTGGCGGACATCCAGCAGTACCCGTTTATTTCTTATGAGGAGTGTCATCCCTCCTCGGCCCGATTCACGACGACCAGGCGCCAGTGGAACCCCCAGCAGCAGGTCATCTCGGTATCCGACCGGGCGATGGCGTATTCACTGCTGGCACTGGGCGATGCCTATGTGACCGGCTCCGGCTATCTGACACAAGAGGATCGCCGCCGCGCCTTGGTCAGTGTGCCCATCACGGATCTGGGGCAAATCGAGATCGGGTATATCTGTAACCCCTCTCGGGTACTGTCAGAATTGGCGCTGGAATATATTGAGTGGCTGAAGATAATCACCGTGTGACAGGCGCTATTCGCCCTATAGGCAAGCCGTATTTACCGCAAGGGTAAGAGCATACGGCCACTTTGCTTCAAGCCCTCACCCATAGAGCAAAAATAGGCAAAGAAGAAGTCCTGTTTTCGAGAGAAAACAGGACTTCTTGGAGCTGCTGGGCGGATTCGAACCGCCGACCTCATCCTTACCAAGTGATAAAATGCCCTCCAGCCGTTGCGGCATAAGGGTTTGCGGGCGTTTTTGCCCCAAAAAGGAAGAAATCGGAAACTCTTTGCTCCATGTGTTCCGTCCGCTCGTTTCCCCGTGTGGGTCACGGTGTGGGTCAGCGACGCAAAGAGCATCGGTGTGGGTCAACTTTTGGCGGGGCGAAAATCGTTCCATTTTGCGCTGCTGTAGACAATAAAAGGGTACCTTGCTAAAAGTATAGAGCCACCGGGCGGAGAAAGGCTCTCCCGCCAGACGGCTCTTTATTTTCACAGTCGTTTCCCGTATGGGTCAAAATGTGGGTCAAGCGGAAACCTCTGCGTCAAAAAAATGCGGACAGGTTTCGCCGTCATAGTTTGCTTTGCTGTTTCTCGCTCATAATGTCTTGCCAGCTCAGGTGTTTTCACATCCAAGGCCACAAGTTCTCCGGCCCACGTTTTCAGTCCATAGATGTCAAATTTACTGTTTGAGATATACTCGCTGGTCCGATCCGTCTGCTGCCGGGGTTCTTTTATCGTTGTGGCAGCATCCTGTGGTTCTATTGGTTTAATCGCTACAGGCACCTGCTGATTGGTAGCATCATAAACGAACGGTCGAAACTGCACGATCCTTACCTCTTAAATAGTATACCATAGTTTTTGCAAAATTTGAAGCAGAAAATTGAAATCAGCGTCGTCACTTTTTATTCCAATATCGCACCGCTGCAAACAATAAAACCCCCCGGGGTCTCTTGTCATACAAGAGGCCCCGGGGGTGCTGTTTTATTTTGCCGCTTAGGTCTTTCTTTTTGGCTTACGCCTCCCGCTCCTTACGCTTCAGGACGAAGGCAGCGGCGAGAATCGTCACGGGCAGGGCGATGACCCAAACCAGCACGCCGGTATCGCCGGTGGCGGGGGCATTGCTGCCGCCGGTCTGAATGGTCACATCGCTCATGTCATAGAGCCGGGTCTGGGTGTTTGCGAAGCGGTAGTAGGCCGCCAGGGCGTAGTAGCCCTGCTCGGTGGCCATGTCATTCCGCTCGCCGCCAGCGGTGTGCCGGAAGCCGCCGCCGGTGACATAGAAGCTGGCCAGAGCGTCCAGTACGGTGTGGCCGTTCTTCACAAAGCGGCTATCTGCGGTGGGATCGATACCCAAAGCGGTGAGAGCTACGATGACCTGGGCGCAGGACTCGCTGTTCACGGTGCCCCAGCTGTCAAAGCCGCCGTCAGTGCACTGCAGGGCGGAAAGGGCCTCCAGAGCCTTATCCACAGCAGCCTTCACGGTCTCGTTGGTCTTGTAGTAAGGCGCCAGGGCCTGGATGGCCATAGCGGTCATATCCGGGTCGGCGTTCTCAGCGCTCAGGTTCCATCCGCCGTCGTTGAGCTGGGCATCCAGGATGACCTGAATCAGCTTCTCCCGGGTCACATCGCCCATAGTGGGGTAGTTGTGGCTATCCAGGGCAATGAGGGTGAAAATGGGGCCGTTAATGTCCTGGGCCTGCACATAATCCATGCTATCCAGACCCTTCAGCAGGTTGTGGCCGCCCACATTGGTGACATCCTTGCCGATGGCCGTCAGGGCCAGGATCACCCGGGCGTTGTCGGTGACTTTGGTCGGGTGCAGACGCTCATTGGCGTCAGCATTGGCCTTCACATACTCCACCACATTGTCATAGTACCCGGCGGGTACGGTGCGGCCACTGCGGGCCAGGCCGATGACCATCCACTCGCCGCCGGTGGAGTTCACCGTGGGGGTGCCCAAGGTGGCCATGAAGTCGCCGGTGGTCTTATAGATGGTATCCAGGTTTGCCATGAGGTCTGCGTGCTTGAGCTGGTTGAGCCTAATGATAGCGGCGGTGAGAGCGTCCACCTTATCGGCGTCCACCAGAGCCTTGTCCTCGTCGGAGAGGGCATCGTAGGCGGACTTGGCGGCGGTGATGGCGGCCTCACTATCCAGGGTGACATTGGCGCCGATGGCGTCAATAAGGTCCTCCACGGTCTCGATGTCGCCCTTCAAAACGGTGATGGTCAGATCGCTGATCTCCATCCGATAGAACTTCGCATAACTATCCAGCCAATCGTATCCGCCGCTTCTGTGGGTAACATCCAGATAGCCGCCATGAATTCTGTAGGTGCCCGCCGGGGTGGTCTTGGGCACGGTGAAAGTGATGCTCTTGAGGGCCACCTCGGGGCCGACGGGGGTAGTGCCCTCGCCCTCCCAGGAGTCGCCGCCCTTGGACCACTTGGAGAAAATGTACTCCGCACCGGGAATATTGGTGTAGTAGTTCAGCAGGCAGTACTGCAGCTTATAGTCCTGGGCCAGCTGCTCGATGGGCAGCGTGGGGATGGAGATGGTAAGCTTGTCCCCAGCCTTGACCTGCCCGCCGTTCTCGGCCACGGTCTCATACTTGGGCTCCAGTTTGAAGTTAGGGTTCTCCTCCACTTGCAGCGTAATATCCGCCAGCATACCGAAGCCATAGCGGGTGGAGGCAGCGATACCGCCGGTGTTGCCCTGATCGCCCTCGCTGCCGGGATTGGAACCGTAGCCCCGGTTATCGGAGCTGCCCTTGGTGAGGGTGATCGTGCCGGATTCCGTCAGATAGGCCGCAACGCGGGGCTGGAAAGAAGTCTGTTTCTTTCCAGTGTCCGTAACGCGATAGATGTCGTGCTGGTTGTCTGTATTTACCACGCTCTGCATGGGCATATCCGTATAGAACACCGTCGTGGATGCAGGGTTATAAATGCGGAGGATCTTGTGGATATTGGTAGGCCGCCCGATGATCCAGATACCCGCCGTATCGCCGGTGCGCAGGGCCTCGCCGGGGCGGGAGATGTTCTCCTGCACATAGCGGGTGACCTTGCCCTTGAGGGAGTAGACCTGCGTGACGGTTTGGCCCTGATAGTCGGCGGTGACCTCGATGCCGTTGTAGCCGTCCTTGATGAGGATGGTCACGTTGCCCTTGGCGTCGGGGGTGTAGTCGGTCTTGACAGGGGTACCGTCGGTGTTGTACTGGAGATAATTATAGACGCTGACCTTGGCGTTGGTGCCGTTGACCTTGAAGGTAAAGGGCGCACCCTGGGTGCCGTAGTCATAGGTCCAGTTGTCGTATTTGCTGGTGTTGTTCAGAGAAGTGAAGTTTGTCAGGTTCTTGTTCAGATCCTGAATAGCCGTCTCCTCGGGGCTATTGACATGGACGGGGATCTCCGGGATCTGCCCATAGAAATTGCCCGCCTTATCCGTAAAGGTAACGGTAAAGGTGGTGGTGCCCGCCTTTTTCGGCACCAGGTAATACTTCATGGCCGGGAAAGTACTGCCGCCGCCCAGGCCGCCATCCTGATAGACATCCTCCACTTCCTTGATCTCGAAGATGCTGTCATCCTTGATGTCAAATTTCAGAATGCCGGGCAGGGTATAGGGCAGACCTTTTTCTACCGCATATCCAGCAGGATACAGTGTCGTAGGCCGGTTCGTCCAAATCTCCCGGAATACGGCAGGATAATAGGTGTCCTCGTGGCCCAGATCCAGGTTATAATGGTTGGCCCCCATCATAAAGTCGTCGTAATACTCCGTGGGCTTGCCGATGGAGCTGCCGTCCAGAATGGACTGCTCGTTTACGATGCGGTATGCCTCTTCATAGGCTGCCTTGCTCGTGCCAAGCTCTGCCCGCTGGGCATCGGACAGCTCCAGATACTTCACCTGGGCATCCTGCACGGCGTCGTAATACTGGGCATAGTTTTCTGCGGTCACTTTCCCGGCAAAGGTGTTCACCAGGTCGATCCATGCCTGAATGCCGTCCTCATGGCGCTTTTTCAGCTCCTCCACCCGGGCCACGGAATCCTGCAGCTTTTTCACCGTCTCTGCGGACAGCTGCTTCTTTTCCTCGTCGGTAAAACCGGCATAGGCGCGCTGATAGCTCATGACGATCTTGTAGTGATCGGCATACGTCAGATTATCGGTGCTCGGCAGAGCGCTGATAAAACCGGTCAGCTCCGCCGGGGTGGTCTTGACCACAATCACCGTGATAGTAGTGTGGATCTCGATCTTGGGATTCTTTTTGTCGACACCGACGATGTCAATGACCGTCTTGTCCTTGGTCAGAGTTACCGGCTTCTTGACTAATGCCATCATGGCCGGCTTACCGAAGTTAGCCTGCTTGACATGAACCTCGCCATCCACAAGAATCTGTGTTTTTAAGCTGTTCAGGTCACCGGCCTGCATGGCGTCGGTGAATTTATTGATGCCGAAGCTGGCCACCTGCGGGGACACATAGACGATATAATTCCAGCAATTTTGGGAATAACCGGTTTCGCCCGTGCGGTTGCCGTCCTCATCCGCCTGAAACAGCGTACCCTCCGGATAGCCGTAGAACACATTATCTGTATTATAGGCAGGCTTGCCAAAGAAGTTAAATGTACCCCAGACATAATTGCCCGGCTTGGTGAGGGTCAGCTTGTAATTCTCCGTGCGGCCCTGGGCGGTGACGGCGATGTAGAAAGTGGCCGAGCCGCTGCCGGTGAACTGATTCGCCGGGGTGGAAGCCACGCCGTTTTCAAAGTCCGCCAGGACCTTGCCGTCGCTGCTCTTGAGCTGGGCGGTGGCCCCTGCGGGCAGGTCGGAGAGCGTCACGGTGAAGCCGCCGTCGTTATACTGCTTGAGATGGGTATAGTTGGCCAGCTTGCCGTTGAAGGCGGCGGTTTCCTTGTCAAAGGTCAGGGCCACTTTGGTACCGGCGGAGCCGTCCTGATGGATGGAGGTGAGGGATACATTGTCGCCGGAGAGGAAGGTGCCAGCCGCCTGGAGGGCGATGGTGTAGGTCTCCGGGGCGGCATCGCCGTCATTGCCCACCTTCAGGGTGATGACGGTGCCCACCTGAACGGGGATGGCGTCCTTGCGGCCGTACTCCGTGTCGCCCACATAGATGCGGACGCGGTTCTGCTTGTTGCTGGCGGTGGGGGTGACGGTGAGGGCGGTGACGCTCTCGGGCAGAATCATGGTATAGTCATGCACGCTGGAGGAGAAGGCGGGGCTCAGCTCGCCTGTGCTGAGGGCGATGGCCTTCAGGGTTTTGTTGCTATCCCCAAAAGCACCGCCGATATCTGCACCCAGGTTGCAGGTGTGCTGCACGGCGATCTCGTCGCCGGCCTTCAGCTTGCCATTGGCCACGGTGTAGGCGGCGAAGCCCTCGCTGGTGAACCAGTCGTTGAGGGTGCCCATCCAGCCGGAGCCCTCGGCGGCGGCCTTCTCCTCGATGCCGTTGATCTCGCTGATGTAGCCGGTGTCCGCGCCGGTCTGGGAATAGCCCCCGGCCGTCAGTGCGTCCACGATGCAGCTCATCATGGAGGAGTCCTCCTGGAGTGTGACCCACTCGTCCACCAGCATCCCCTCCCAGGGTGCGCCGTCGGCCTCGGCCCAGGTGGTGTTTTCCACCGTCACATGGACCTGACCTGTGTGGTCGTCCGCCGCCAGCACGCTCACGGGAAGCAGTGACAGCGCCATGATAAGCGCCAGCAGCAGAGAAATGATTCTTTTTTTCATTTCGTTTTCCTTTCGTTCTTTTTATTTATGTAAATGCCGAAGCAATCACACACTTTTTGCCATTGCGAGGGCGCACTGCGCCCGTGGCGATCCGTAATACCCTATATCTCACGCCCCCTGTTTCCCTCCCCCGGGCCGCACTCTTTGCAGCACGGCCCGGGGGGAGGGAACATGAAAGGAACGACAAATAGCGCAAAATTTTTCTGGAAAGCGGGACGGGAAAGGTCTGCCGTCCTCCCCCGCCCCGGCGGCTTGAAATGGCTATCATGCTTTCCATGGAAAGCATGAGGCACCATGGTGCCTGGCAGCAAAAAATCACCCAGCCGTCAAAAAGCAGCCGGGCGAAGCAAATTCTATACGACAGCTTCGGCTCCGGAGATGGCGGTGCCCGGGAGCAACGCCTTGCGTATCTGACTTAGCCGAATAAATCGGCATCACAGTGACCGTCTCGCGGGGCCTCTCACCCCATTCCGCCGCCGGGATAAACCCGGCTCACGCTGTCCCGTTATTCAGTTCGAGTGCATTATAGCACAGGATATGACATATTGCAATGGAGAAACCTCCGTCATTCACCCCGGCTTGACATCTCCCCTTATATTGTTCTTAGGCGAAAGCCTGATCTCGCAGCCTTCCGGTGAGGTCCACACCCCGGTGTGGTCTCAGGCATTCATGGGCCCCGTAGGGCATTCTGGCCCCCTGTACGAAGGCAGTCCCATGGAGGCCGACAGTTTTTGGCGCTGTACCGGCAGCGTGGGTGTGCGCCCTTCCGTCGAAAGCGGAAAGGACACAAAAGCAAAGGAGCTGATGGAGAGCGGCCGCACCAGAGGCAAAAGCGGGCACGGCAATCCGGGTCTCAGCAGCGCCACCGTCCGCAGCCTGCACTTGATGCTCCACAACGCATTGAACCGTGCCGTAAAAGAGCGCTTGATCCTCCGCAATCCTACCGAGGATTGCATCGCACCGAAAGTGCAGAAATTTGAAATGCAGATCCTCCAACCGGAACACATCAAAACTTACCTCGACGCCGCAGAGAGACGGGGACTGCTGCCCATGTTCTATCTGGAACTGGTCAGCGGACTGCGCAAGGGTGAGCTGACTGCCCTCCTGTGGAGCGACCTCGACATTACAAACAGAACCATCTCCGTTAGCAAGCAGTATGTCAAAAATCCTAACGGAGAGCTGACCCTCTCCCGCCCCAAGACAGAGACATCGGTCAGAAAGGTCAGTGTCCCACAGGAAGCCGTTGACCTGTTGGTCGCCGAGCATAAGAAACACTCCGACAATCCGTATATGTTTCCGTCACCCGTCACGGGAGAGCTGTACTACCCTGATTCCATTGTGAACCTGCATAAGAAAATTCTGAAAGACGCCGGGCTGCCGCACATACGCTTTCACGACCTCAGACATACCTTCGCCACACTGGCCCTGCAAAACGGCGTAGACGTAAAAACTGTCAGCGGTATGCTGGGCCGCTACGATGCGGGCTTCACTCTCCGCACCTACACCCACGCCACTCGCCAAAAACAGGATGAAGCCGCCCAGACCATGGGCAGCTTCATGGCGCAGGTGATGTAAGCCAATCTAAAAGAGATGAGCGGACGGATATTCCGTCCGCTCATCTTTCAACCTTTCCGAGCATTTCTGCGTGTGGGTCAGGGTGTGGGTCAGGCAGTTGACCCACACCCTGACCCACACTTCTTTCAACATTTTTACAACAAAAAAGCACCGAAAACCGAAGTTTTCGATGCTCTTTGGAGCTGCTGGGCGGATTCGAACCGCCGACCTCATCCTTACCAAATATTTATCGTCTGCTTTTTCTCGTTGTACCCTTTTGTTTCTTATTCTCCGAAATCATTGGTATCACTTGTGTTTGTCGATTTCCCTGTCGTTTCTTGTTGTCTGCTGTCGCGCTTTATTTGTTGCGGTTTTTTGATGACTGTTGCGGTTTTGTTGCGGTTTCTATTGAACCGCCTTTTTTAGCGCATCTCTGAAAATCTGGCTTGCACGTTTCATGCTCTCTGCGTCGGCATGGGTATACATTCGCAGCGTAACCGCCTTATCGGAATGCCCTAACTTCTCTGAAACGCTGGCAATATCTGCACCGTTGGTAATGGCGATGCTTGCGAAGCTATGCCGCAACTTGTGCGGGTGTAGATCGTCAATACCATATCGAGCGGCAAACTTTTTCAAATAGCGTGTAGGTGATTGTGGGTGCATTGGCTCCGGGCTGTTGTCCTGCGTAAATATAAACGCACTCAGGGCGTGACTGGCCTGTTGCTGCCTTAACTGCTGCAAAAGGGCGATCACATCCGCGTCAACATCTATGATGCGCGTCTTACCGTTTTTCGGTGTGTCGAGGTATACGCCCTTTTGCGGCGTATAGCAAAGGTTTCCTGCAACGGTGATGGTATTACCCTTGAAATCGACATCTTTCCATTGTAGGCCGCAACACTCCCCGCGACGGATCCCCGTATCCACCAGCAGGCGAATCAATGCTTGCCACTTTAGCGGCTCTTTTTCAAGGCAAGATAGAATATGCTTTACTTCTTCTATCGTGTATGCTTCTGCCTCTATGCCCCGTACTTCGTCCTTTCTCTGCTTTGGGCGCTCTACTTTATCCATTGGGTTTTTCTGGACAATGTCAGACAAATACGCCATTTTGAAAAGCGACTTTAGCACCGTGTAGACCTTGATGCAGGTTGCGCGCGCTTTCCCCTGCGCCTGCATATCCAGCAGCAGCGCCGATATATTCGCCGCCGTAATATCCGGCATTTTCATTTCTCCGAGTGCTGGATATATCCAGCGGTCAAGATTGCCCTGAAAGCTGCTTCGGCTATTCTCGCTGATTGTGACGGTCTTTGCGGGCATAAACACCCGTTCACCATACTGGCGCAAAGTCTGAATCTTTGCGGCCTCCTGTTTTTGCAGGAGGTCTTTTTCTTTTTGTTCGGCTCTACTGATAGCCTCGCCATTGTCGCAGCGGCGCTCAAATTCGGCGGCTACTTTTGCAAGTTCACGGTCAATGGCCTTTTGGCTCCATCCCTCCGGCGGATACCAGCGAGAAGTTAACCGAGAACGGGAGCGACCGCGAGAAACTTGAATTTCATAAAATGTGCGCCCATCCTTAGTCTGCTTTTCTCGAATCGACGGCATTTTGAATCACTCCTTCACACATTTTTCTTATTTTAAACTCTGCAAACTCAGAAATTTCTTTAACCATTGCGTTGTATTCATTTGCGCTACATCGTCCGATTTCTACTCCATCCCTATTTTGAAAAGAGTAGTAAAGCAAATCAGAATTATCGCAGATGTCCGACACTATCGAAGCCTGCTCTTGTGCGCTTTTTCCTGTAAAATCATCAAGAGACATCCTTGCATACTTCGAGTTATCAACCAGCACAACATTACAACCATATAGCCCCGCATATATGCGAAACGCCTCTTTTTCCATCTGCCGTGTTACAACTCTCTCCGCAAACGGCATGGCTTTTTTTTCGAATTCTGTTTCCAGATCATCAAAGCACAACAAGCATTCTTTTCGAACGCCAAAAACGGATGCCATCGCCGCCGCATTTTCGTTTGTCAGCGTCCTACTTCCACGTTCTATCGCCGATACAAGATCAACAGAACAATGTATTTTCTCGGCCAGTTTTTCTTGCGTCATATTTGCTCGTTTTCGATACAGTCTACACCGCGCCCCGGGCGTTTGTGCGACTTTCAGTTCCTTGTTCATTTTCTTCCTCAGCTTTCCGTACATACATTTTGTGCGAATGTCACTTCAATTTCCGTACAAATTGTACTACAATTTACCACAGAAGGCAAGAACTTTCAAAAAAATATTTGAAAGGACAGCAAGAAATGAATGGAGCAAATCAGCAAATCCCCTTTATGAAGATCCCCACGGCAAGTAAGGTAACCGGCCTGTCGCAGTATTTTTTGCGCCGAGGTTGCAGGGACGGGAGCATTCCCCACATCATGTCCGGCACCGTCTACCTTGTCAACGTGCCTGCGCTTCTCCGCAAGCTCAATGCGGACGGAGGTGCAGAGGAATGAGCCAAAACGAAAAAGCCCGCTCCACGGCGGCAACCGTGAAACGGGCAGAAGCGGCGGCACTTGGCGGGTCAGCAGCTTCATTCTATGGTGAGTTTACCACGACAACGCCCGCGCGTCAAGTGGCCGATTTTCTCCCGCACGGCGCAGCAAATGCCGTTGATGGAAGGTCACTCGCAACGGCTATGGGCTTCAAGTCTGTGCGCGAACTATCAAAGAGAATCGAGCGCGAGCGCCGCGCCGGTCAACCGATCTGCGCCTCTGTCAGCGGCGAGCGCCGGGGGTACTTTATGGGCGACCCGAACGAACTCTGGCTTTATCTGCGCTCGCTTGACCGTCGACTTCGGGAAGTGCGCCGGACGCGCGATGCTTGCGAGGATACTTTGCGGCGGATGACCGGGCAAGAAGTTCTAAAGGGGTGGTGAGCAGGTGTCCGAGGTTAAAGAAAAACACCCGTCATGGTTTAAGCTGAAGATCGAACGGCGGCAACTTATCAAGCAACTCCCGCCGGAAACTGCGGTCAATGTTCTCCTTGCTTGTTGGGAATATCTTGAAACTTGCGAAATTCCCGATAATTTGCAGCCAATGGAAAAAATTGCTTTTTCAGCCTTTTTCCCTGATATGGAAGAGGCATGGAAGCGATACGAGCAGCGAGTAAGCGCAAGAAAAGGCAAATCGACCGATACCGAATGATATCGACCGATACCGAGCGAAACAGAAGAAGAACCAGAAACAGAACCAGAAACAGAAGAAGAACCAGAAAAGTAAAAGGGAATGACAAGTCATTCCACACCATGTATAAGGGTGCGCTGCGCGCGCACCACCGCCGATATTATATATTTTTGATTTTTCTTCTTTTTGTATAAGGGAGCGTTTTATGACCTTTGATTTTGAGAAATTCGAAAGGATAACCGCGAGCGTGTACCCGCCGAGCGTCTATTCTCTGCAAGACGCCTTGACCGTGTTCAAATACTACTTTGAGCAGTACGAAAAGCACATGGGGAGGCCGCATCCGCCTATCAAAGCAAGTCAGATCGTGCGGATATGCCAGGATATGCCCTATATCAATCAAGAGAGCAAGGGCAGCTATTATGAGGATGTTTCCCCGGCGGGATACATTGCCATGATCGACCGGCACTTTGCAACAAAATACCGGCATTGTGATTATAACGTCAACCACTTTTTCAGCGGAAGAATTAGGGAACTCCGATTTTACGAGGAGCTTTATTGAAAGGGGTGAAAGACACGAGCGGGAAAGCATCACAGCGAAAAGGCGCAGACGGTGAAAGGGAGCTTGCCGCCGTTCTCCGTGAATATGGGTACGAGATCAAGCGCGGCGGGTCTATGTCCTTCGGTGAAGTGCCTGACCTTGTGGGCTTGCCCGGTGTCCATGTCGAGGCGAAGCGCTGCGAGCAAGTCAGGCTTTCGGAGTGGATGAAGCAGGCGGAGAAGGACAGCAAGCGCTTTCGTGACGGTATGCCTGTTGTGTTCCACCGTCGAAGCCGCGAGGGGTGGCGCGTAACAATGAACCTTGCGGACTTTATGAGGCTCTATGACCGGCAGAAAACGGCAGAAAGCGGAAAGGAGGCAGGGAATGACCCCGAATAAAGAAAAGCTGCTTGCGGCTCTTCTGACTTCTCGAAGTAAGAAAGAAGCGGCAGCAGCGGCAGGAATTGCAGAGCGAACCATGCGGACTTATTTTGAAGACCCGGAATTTTGCCAGCGATACCGCGAAGCATTCGCCGGAGTGATTGAAGATGCTACCAGACAAGCGCAGGCGCTTTTAATGCCCGCATTAAGCACCCTGCAAACGGTCATGGAGGACGAGGAAATACCGGCACAAGCGCGGATCACCGCGGCTAAATCAATTATTGATTACTCTCTGAAATTGACCGAACAGGCCGACATTTTGGAGCAGTTGCGAGAGCTGGAACGCTGGAAGGAGGAATTAAATGGCAACCGTTGATGCACGCCTTGCAGCCCTGCGCGAGTTTCTAAAATCTCATGCAGGGGGCGAAACCGTCTTTATTGTCGAGGGCGGCGGCGAGTATTTCACAAAAGAAGATCCTTTTAACTACCTGATGCAGCACGGCGCATATACCCATGACGGGCGGCGCATTGTCCTTTATCCGCACCCAATCGAGGGCGTGGACGGGCTGAGCTTGAGCCTTTACCAGCTTATTGACGAAGCCATTGAGCGCGGCAAGTTGGAATTGCCATCGCTGGAGAGTGACGAAATCTGAGGTAAAGCCCTTGAATAACAGTATTAAAGCCCGCCTTGCAAAGCTACAGCAAGAGGGCGACAGCTTCCCCGATGTTCTGCGCTGGATTGCAGAAGGGCGCATTTATGGCGAGTTAGCGGACGCGGAACGCGCGAGGTACGCCGCATATTGGAATACTACGCCCCGCGTCCTTGAAGAACTGGAATTAGCGGCAACCGGGACACTACATAAGCCGCTTGAGCGACGTCCAAAGCCGCCAACGCAAGAAGAGCATAGAGAAATCATCAAAGAACTTGAAAGGATGGTCTATGGACATTTTGAATGAATTTCCCCTTGTAGATGAACACGGAAAGCGATACCGCGAGTTCGGACGCGGATGCCGAGAGTATGCGCCGACCCTTGTAACCTCTGCGGGCGAAGTGCCGATGGGAACAGCCATTTATAAGAAGATGCAGGAAGAACCACCCGCACAAAAGAAAGATTGCCCATTTCAGAGCGGTCTATACCCGCAATGCAAAGAGGACGATTGTGCTTTTTTCAAAGGCGGCAAGTGCAGGCCGGGAACGGCAACAGCGGGCAAGCGCTGCCCTCTCCCTGCACATTTGGCTTGCGGCGATAACTGCATGATGTATAAGAATGGGCGCTGCGGCCTTTTTCCGCAGCAGAAAGGAACAAAAAAATGAGCGAGTTTAACCACTTTGCAAAAGAACTTGACGCCGCTTTCAAGGCGGCACGGGACGAATACGCCGCCGCGTATAACGCAGTAGAGCAGACCCGAAAAGCCATGCAGGACGCAGGCCCGGACGCGCTGAAAAGGCAGATCGCCACGCTCCAGCTCCAAGAGGCGGAAAACAGCCTGCGCAAAGAAACGGCCCGCATCTGGACAGAGTTTGACGCAAAGGCCGCAGACCTCCGCCGCGCATTGGAAAAGGAAGTACAGACAAGCAACCTTGCCGACCCTTCCGCCATTGACAGCAACGCCGTGGAGCTGATGAAAACCGGCGTTCTGACGGTGGATGACTATTTCGGCTTTGCGGACAGATACGACGGGAACCCGACCATGCTAAAGCTGATCGGTCACTATGCAAAGGAAGCAGCAGACAGCGCCGACGACCGAAAAGACAAGGTTGCTTTAACCGTTCTCGCTCAGGATTGCGCCAAAGGCACGGGAAAGACCTTGAAAGCGTGGGACAGTATGATGACCGCCGCCAACTATTGCAGCGGGCGCGGCGGCAGCGGCAACCGGCGCATTACTCCCGGCGTAACGCTTAGCATGGGCGAATGGTGGGAACAGCTTTCCGGCGAAATCATCGAGAACTTTTGAACGGAGGCAGTGATACAAGGCCACCAGCCGGAGAAAGGCCGGCAGCAGGCAGCAAGGGCGGCGGGATTGCCTATCCTTTGTCCCCTTGCGAAGCCCTGCCCGAAGTACAGCGGCAGGCAGCGCCCTAAAGTACCAGGGCGCGGGAGTGCGTAATAGTGCCATAATCTCCATATACAGCACAGGAGCCGTCTTGCTTTTTGACGGCTCCTGTGTTATTCTGTCGATAGCCCATTATGGGCGGGGCGCTGCACAACGGCAGGCGGTTAGTCACAAACCCCGAAAGGGGGTGACGCCATGCGAATTACTCTACATATCGGGCCTTTTACGGTTACGATCATTGTAAAACGCAGAAACCGCCACCCGGCACGGTGACGGTTTCCATTTGGAAATTGATTTACTGACGGGCTAACCGCTTGTCGCAGCGCCCTTTTTCTATCTCCATTATAGCAGGATACTAACCCTTGTCAAGCCTCGGATTTATCCGGGGCTTTTTCTTTCGGCCTCATTGCTTGCATAACCTTGTCGCGTTGCGCCTGCGTCTCAACCGCACGGCCAACGAACGCGGGAACCGTCTCCCCGGCCCTCTGTGCGGCCTCCTGCGCCGTTTTGAGCGCGGAGGGTGTAAGGATAGCTCCATCGCCTTGCGGCGCTCCTGCGGGCTTCTGTGGGCTTTCTCCCATAGCTTCACCAATGGCGCGGTTAATAAAGCCGTTCACGCTTTCGCCGGTCTGCGCTGCAAATGCCTGGATTTCCTCTTTCCGGCCTTTGGGCACTGTTAGGTTGATGCGGTCATAAACCTTTGCAATCCATTTGTTTGTTGCATTCTGTTGAGCCTTTGATACTGCCATTGAAAACACCTCCTTTTCCACTATCCGTATTATAGCACAGAATGTATATATTGCACAAGTATAATTTCGCACAAATATAATTGCGCAAGTATATTTATTCCGTCAATTGATATAGTTGCGTAAGTATGTTATATTATAATCACAGCAAGGGGAAAGCAAAACAATGCTTCACAACTGACGATCAGAAGAGATTGATAGAAACTCCCAAAGGGATAGAGACTCAGGAGATCGCCGCCCCAGCAAATCAACAAGGAGGACAACACAATGAGCATTAACGAAATGGAAAGCAAGGCCCGCGAGCTGCGGGAGCTGCAAGCCCTCATCGAAGAGGCAGCGGCAGAAGCCGAAGCCCTCAAGGACGCGATCAAGGCCGCTATGGGCGATGCCGAGGAAGTCCATGCAGGTGAGTACAAAATCACATGGAAGGCCGTAACCACCGCCAGAATCGACACCGCCGCGCTGAAAAAGGCGCTGCCTGACCTCGCACAGCAGTTCACCAAGACCACCACCGCCCGCCGGTTCTGCGTGGCATGAGAAAAGCCCTCTGTACCCACGCCGACCAAAGCAAGGCACAGAGAGCCGTAACCACCAACCACCACAGGGAGGCCGGCAAATATAGTGTACCGCCTCCCGCAAATAAATGCAAGGGCACATTTACAGCTGAAAGGAAATTAAAATGAAAATCGACTTCAATGGAATTATTGATTTGGAGATCCCAACCGATGACGAGCTTTTGAAAGTTTATGAAAGCGTAAAAGCGCAGATGGACGAGGAATCAGCCTATAATCTTCTGAAGGAAATCGGAGAACGCACCGCAGCAATGGAAAACGCAGAGGGTGCAGAGGGATCATTCAAAAAGTGGCCAACTATAAAGAAAATGGCGTGGATCAGCAGCGAGGCGTATTGCATGGGATTTATGAACGCAAGCCGCATTGTTTATGAAGCACTCATTATGACCTTGCAGGAGCAGGCAGCAGAGCAGGCAAAGCAGGCAAAGCAGGGCGGGAACAATTAAAGAGCAACGCCGGGAGGATTCCCGGCGTTCTTTTTATGCCCCGTTGCGGTTTTTGTTGCGGTTTCTGTCATTTGCTCACCACACACGCAAAAAAGAAAAAACCTCGAAACCGCTGCGGTTTCAAGGTTTTTCTGTGGAGCTGCTGGGCGGATTCGAACCGCCGACCTCATCCTTACCAAGGATGCGCTCTACCGACTGAGCTACAGCAGCATATGGCGACCAAGATGGGGCTCGAACCCACGACCTCCAGCGTGACAGGCTGGCGTTCTAACCAACTGAACTACTTGGCCTGATCTCGCTCGTAGGAATCAAGCTTGTTTATTATAGCAAGCGCAGGCGGGTTTGTCAACACTCTTTTCCAAAAAAATTGCCGGGAACGGGAGAAAAACAGGAGGGCTGCTCCCATGGGGAGCGGATTGGCGGCCAGAACATAAAAGTATATATTTTGCATAGAAAATCGCATAATTATCATGAAAATAAATAGTTATTGCCATGGAAATTTGCTATAAAGCGGATAAAATTTCTTGACAGAGGGAGGGCGGCGTGATACTCTATGGGTGTAGGCCGCTCTAAAGGCGGAAAACCGAAGGGAACAAAGGAGCGTGACCGCCTGTGCAAAGAAAGTCTAAGTATCTCTGGGCTGCATTGGCAGCCTCTCTGTGCCTGATCGTGGCTCTGCTGGTGATGCTGGGCATGAGCCTGCGGCGCCAGCCGCTGACGGGTACCTACCTCTGCGAGGGGCTGAGCCCCGGAGCCGGTACCTATCTGGTGTTTGATGGGAAGGGGGACTACACCCTGTACCGGCAGTCCGGCGTGCTGTCCGCCGGGACGTATGCCGAGGACGCCAACGGCGTCTATGTGCTGAAGGGGGAGGGACTGACGGTCCCGTATGTGACCTACGACGGGAAGGACAGCGTGCATTTCTTCTCCGTGCCGGACACCTACACCTATCAGCGCATCAGCGATATCCCCACATATATCAACGTGGAAAAGCCGTAAAATGAATGACCGGGGGCCTTCCGTAAGGAGGGCCTCCGGTTTTTGCGGGATGAGGAAAGAGTACCTGAAGCCCTGCGGCTTCAGGTACTCCTGAAAGCTTGCGGTTTGGGTCAGCACTCCAGCCGGTCAGCAGCGGCGGAGAGCCAGGAGCCTTGGAAGTCCTCGATGCGCCCGGCGTCCACCAGAGCCGCCAGCGCCGGGTCGATGGGCATCTGAGCCAGCAGGGGCAGGCCATAGCGGTCGGCGGCCTCCTGCGTCTTGCCCTCACCGAAGAGGTAGATCTTCCTGCCGCAGTCGGGACAGGCCAGATAGCTCATATTCTCCACCAGACCGACGATGGGGATGTTCATCATCTGAGCCATCTTCACGGCCTTTTCCACCACCATGCCCACCAAATCCTGCGGGCTGGTGACGATGATGACGCCGTCCACCGGCAGGGTCTGGAACACGTTCAGAGCCACGTCGCCGGTTCCGGGGGGCATATCCACGAACATATAGTCCACGTCCTGCCACAGCACGTCGCCCCAAAACTGCTGCACCACGCCGCCGATGACGGGGCCACGCCAGATGACGGGGTCAGTCTCGTGCTCCAGCAGCAGGTTTACGCTCATCAGCTGGATGCCGGTCTCCGTCTGCACCGGGAGGATGGCATCCTCGGAGCCAACGGCCCGGCCGTGGATGCCGAAGCACTTGGGGATGGAGGGGCCGGTAACGTCGGCGTCCAGAATGGCGGTGCGGTGGCCCCGGCGCTGCATGGTGACGGCCAACTGGCTGGTGACCATGGATTTGCCGACGCCGCCCTTGCCGGAGACGACGCCGTAGACCTTACGGACATGGCAGCCCTCATGAAGGAGCTTGATCTGGAAGGGGCTTCCGCCCTGACGGTCAGCGCAGCTCTCGCCGCAGCTGCTGCAATCGTGGGTACATTCACTCATGGGAATATCTCCTTTATTATAATAGTAGCTTCAAAGGTGCTGAGATGCTGATGGGAATTACTTCTTGTCCTTCTGGCCGGGGCGCTTTTCACGCAACAGGTTCAGCAGCTTCCTGCTGTGGCGCTTGGAACGCAGATCGGGGTGGGAACGGAGCAGACGGCGCTCGAAGAGGTCCTCGCCGCTGCGGAGCTGGGCCAGATACAGCTTCTTCTCCTTGAGGAAGTCGTCGTTAGCGTCCTCTAAGCCGGCCATGAAGCGGTCGGTGACCTCCTCCAGCCGGCCTTCATACTTCTGCTGCAGCTGGGCGGCCTTCTCCTCCAGATGGGAGCGGATCTCCTGCCGCACCTTCTGCAGATCGTCCAGACGGTGGGACAGCTGGATGGCGCTGCGGACGGAGAGGACGTTATCCATGAGATACAGGCCGAAGAGGAACGAGGCCACAGGGATGGTGTAGGCGGAGCCGATGTGGAACAGCCACGCCATCACTGGCGGATTCACAACATGGCACAGCAGCACGCAGGCCAGACCGAACAGCAGGCTGTTCTGCAGACAGATGCGGCCGTTGAGCTGAATCTTCTTGCGGCTGTAATCCCACCAGCGCATATGGAAGACGGCCTCCATAAACCAGCTGGTGAAGTACTCCAGCGCAGAGGTCAGCGCCATGCCTACCAGAAAGGTCAACAGGGGATTTTTCAGGCCCCCGTGTAATACATATAGCACCAAAAGGGCGCCGTGTCCATAGATGGGGCAGATAAAACCGTTCAAAAAGCCACGTTTTTCGCAGATGTGGCCCTTGCCCACGGAGCAGTAGAACATTTCGCCCACCCAACCGGCGGCGCTGTAAATCATCAGCAGCAGGAAAAATACGCAGAGATTTTCAAAGGTGTTCAGCGGGAACATACAGCACCTCCGTTCAGGGTAAGAATGTGGACGCCGGGGCGGCCCGCCAGATAGGTCCGCTCCCGGTCATGGCAGGTGAACAGCAGAATTTGACGATTCTGACTCTCTTGGAACAGCCACTCCAGCGCAGCGGCCAGCCGCTGGTCATCGAAGGAGGCGAACACGTCATCCAGGATCAGGGGGACATGCTTCTCCGGCGGCAGCACCAGCTGACAGATGGCCAGCCGCACCGCCAGATACAGCTGATCGGCGGCGCCTTGGCTCAGCACCTGAATGCTGCGGGGTGTGGGGTCACCGGAGGGCTCGGCGGAGAGAGCCAGCGTCCGGTCCAGCAGTACCTTGTCGTAGCGCCCTCCCGTCAGGGCGGAGAAAATTTCCGCCGTACGGGCGCCCAGCGCCGGGGAGAAACGGTTTTGCAGAGTCTGATTGGCGGCGGACAGGGTGTCCATAGCCAGCTGGATCGCCTCGTATTCCGCCTGCAAGGCCGCCAGCTTTCGGCGCTTCTCGGCCAGCTGGGCCGTCAGCTCTGAGGGGTCACGGGCCGCCTGCAGCTGGCCGGAGATGGTATCCAGCCGGGTGCGTGCGGTGGCCAATTGGGCTTGCGCCTCCGGGATGGCGGAGCGCATGGCTTCGACGGAACGGGAGGGCC
>ERZ780203.1048-NODE-1048-length-23121-cov-4.420489_pt1 | contig 23121 bp, 20 predicted proteins | sample MGYA00511168_ERZ780203 | MGnify/ENA primary metagenome ERZ780203 (study PRJEB29588, sample SAMEA2156577) | human gut metagenome | biome: human gut; feature: human-associated habitat; material: faeces | place: Denmark | collected 2008/2010 ...
CCCAGCAAATGATTTGCTGGGCGGCAGTTCTTTTTAGTGGACCAGACGGGAGTTGAACCCGTGTCCAAAAACCAATTCCCTGTTCTTCTACTATCATAGTCCGTTCTTTGACATTCCCTCTATCCTGCGGAAACGAACATCCTCAGAACTTCAGTAGTTCCTGATACGCCTGACAGTCCGGAACCCGCCTGTCATCGTTTCTCACATATTCGATGCCAGATTCTTAAAGTGTGAGTGCTCTAAGGCTGACAACTGCCAAATTAGGCAGCGTATGCTAATTTGTTGTTAGCGTTTAATTTTAAGTTTGCCATTTAACGCATCGCATGCGGATAGCTTCACCAGCTTCATGATCCCTGTCGAAACCGGTACTGGCCCTTATATTTAGATCCTTATTATCATACCATGAAAGAGGCGGTCTGTCAATGCAGTGAAAACTCAAGAGAAAAATATCTTGACAAAATAGAAACAGCTGATATAATCGAGACTGTAATGATGAACCAGAAACGGGTTTATCTATATAAAGAAAGTGTTGAGAAGACCAGTAGGATTGTGGAACTGGACAGAGAACGGCGTCGCAGGAAAAGCCTGAAATAACAGAGGCAGGTGGCTGTGGGTGGAAGCGTCGGACAGGAAAACAAATCTGAATACCAGCTTTGAATGTCCCTTAATCGGGAACGGTGATTCCGTTATCATCAGAATGAAGTGGAATCGATCCGAACGATCGATTCAATAAGGGTGGAACCGCGATTTATCGTCCCTTAGTCAGAAACATCTGGCTAAGGGACTTTTTTGTTTCATAGGAAATTGCGTCCTATGAAACAAAAAACGCTCCGCGGGATGCGCACTCGCGCGAAGAAGCAACATGTCGCAAGCGACCGTGCTCGGCGCGAGAATGTGCCAAGGCACATTCTTTTTGGTTCTTCTGGTCAGGAAGCTTTTATTATTTCAGAACGAAAAGGAGAAAAAAGATGAAGATCACATTAAAAGATGGCTCTGTCAAAGAATATGCGAGCCCGATGTCCATCATCGACATTGCAAAAGACATCAGCGAAGGCCTGGCGAGAGTGGCATGTCTGGGTGAGGTTGACGGTGAGGAAGAAGATCTCCGTACCGTGATCGACCATGACTGTCAGTTAAATATCCTGACTGCAAAGGATGAGAAAGGTCTGGCAGCTCTGCGCCATACCGCCAGCCATGTAATGGCACAGGCTGTAAAACGCCTTTACCCGGAGACAAAACTTGCGATTGGACCGTCCATCGCAGACGGTTTCTACTATGATGTCGATCCGGCTACCCCTCTGACTGCAGAGGATCTGCCGAAGATCGAGGCAGAGATGAAGAAAATCATCAAAGAAGCACTTCCACTGGAGCGCTTTACTCTGCCGAGAAATGAAGCGATCGAGTTCATGAAGGAGAAAGAGGAGCCGTACAAGGTAGAATTAATCGAGGATCTGCCGGAGGATGCAGAGATTAGCTTCTACCGTCAGGGTGATTTTACTGACTTATGTGCAGGACCTCACATGATGAACACCAAGGGTGTTGGTAAGGCATTTAAGCTGATGAATCTGGCAGGCGCATACTGGAGAGGCAGCGAGAAGAACAAAATGCTGACCCGTATCTATGCGACCGCATTTGCAACCAAAGAGGATCTGGAAGCATACATCACAATGATGGAAGAGGCAAAGAAACGTGACCATCGTAAACTGGGCAAAGAACTTGGCCTGTTCATGATGCACGATGCAGGTCCGGGTTTCCCGTTCTTCCTGCCGAAGGGCATGGTACTGAAAAATACCTTGCTTGATTACTGGAGAGAAATCCATAAAAAAGCTGGTTATGTAGAGATTTCCACTCCGATCATCCTGAATCGCAAGCTCTGGGAGACTTCCGGACATTGGGATCATTACAAAAACAACATGTATACAACTGTGATCGATGAAGAGGATTACGCAATTAAACCAATGAACTGTCCGGGCGGCGTTTTGGTATACGGTTCTGAGCCACGTTCCTACCGTGATCTGCCGCTGCGTATGGGTGAGCTTGGTATCGTTCATCGTCATGAGAAATCTGGTCAGCTTCATGGTCTGATGCGTGTACGCTGTTTCACACAGGATGATGCACATATCTTCATGACACCGGAGCAGATCAAGGACGAGATCAAGGGCGTTGTACACCTGATCAACCAGGTATATTCCCTGTTTGGGTTCAAATACCACGTAGAGCTGTCCACCCGTCCGGAAGACAGCATGGGAAGTGATGAAGATTGGGAGATGGCAACCGAAGGCTTGCGTTCCGCTTTGGAAGAGCTGGGACTGCCGTATGTGGTAAACGAGGGCGATGGCGCATTCTATGGACCGAAGATCGACTTCCATCTGGAAGATTCTATCGGAAGAACCTGGCAGTGTGGTACCATCCAGCTTGACTTCCAGCTTCCACAGCGATTTGAATTAGAGTACACCGGAGCAGACGGCGAGAAACATCGTCCGATCATGATTCACCGTGTTGTATTTGGTTCCATCGAGCGTTTCATCGGTATCTTGATCGAGCACTTCGCAGGTGCATTCCCAACCTGGCTGGCACCGGTACAGGTAAAGATTCTTCCGATCTCTGACAAATACGCAGATTACAGCAAGGAAGTTCTGGACAAGCTGACCGAGGCTGGCATCCGTGCAGAGATGGATACACGTTCCGAGAAGATTGGCTACAAGATCCGCGAGGCACAGACCCAGAAGATCCCGTACATGTTGGTTGTTGGACAGAAAGAGGAAGAAGAGAAGACCGTTTCCGTCCGCAGCCGTTTTGCGGGTGACGAGGGCGCAAGCAGTGTAGAGAGCTTCATCGAGTCCATCCAGAAGGAGATCGAAGAGAAAAACCTGCGTGAGACTGTGAAAGCAGACGAAGCTAAATAATTTTGAAAAATTAAAAAATCAGGCAGACGCATCTGTGAGATAAAATCATGGATGCGTTTGTTTTAGTTTACACGAATAAATCCAAAAAAGAAGCAGATACTACTCCTGAATCTAAAAACCAGTAAACTGTTCACAGGCAGGAATTTTCTGAACTGAAAATTCCGTACGATACAGTTCTGGTTGCAGATTTTGCCGATTTGGAATGCGAAGCATCGGCAAAATCCCGTTACTGGTCATACATGTGTGAACAGCAACGAAAGCCATGACACATTGAAAAGCGTATCGCTGAAAAGTTTGACGGCTGGATGACGGAGGAGACTTTCGGTGATGCATGTCAGAAAACAGGAGGAAAAATCATGACAAAACTGGATTGTAGTGTAACCGGATGTATGCACAATGCGGAAAACTGCTGCTGTAAAAATACCATTCTGGTAGAAGGAAAGACGGCGCAGGATAAATGCGATACCTGCTGCGGCAGCTTCGACGAGAAGAAAGGCGGCACATTCCGCAACCTTTTTAAAACACCGGAGAGTCGTCTCGAAGTAGAGTGCGAGGCAACGAACTGTGTTTATAATACAGACCGCCGGTGCAGCGCGGAACACATCGGAATCACCGGAGGCAATGCGACGGTTTCTATGCAGACGGAATGTTCGAGTTTCCAGAAACGGTGACTGGTGCGGTTTTCTTTTTAAATAGAAGAAAGCCTGCATAAATATTCGAAATAAAAAATGCCGCCGGATATGGAAAATTCTGTCAGGAAGGAAGCAAAACCGGGCAGAGGTAATGATATCCGGCGGTAGTTTTTAGTATGTCCGTAAATGTATTTGCGTACGTTGCCGTCATTCGCGCAACACGTGAACCATATTTAAAAAGCATTTGTAAATCTTCTCAAAAATCTTCTCAAAAATCTCGAAAAAACCGGTTGACATTCCAAAGAAACCATAGTATACTAACAAAAGTTGTGAGGAAACAACTTCACGAAGACAGGAAAGCAGGTTATCTACCTCACCTCAGCACGAGCAAGTGACTGTGGGTTCATAAATTTGAGAAATTTCCTATATTGGATTTCCTATTATGAGTAAGTGGATGGTCTGTACTGTTCACTTATTTTTTTTTGACACTGAATCAACCAAAATCATCACATATCATGGGGGTGCACGGCTATTAGCGAGTTAATGATTAACGAACAGATTAGAGACAGAGAGGTTCGTTTGATTGGCGAAAATGGAGAGCAGCTTGGAATCATGTCCGCAAAGGATGCTTACAAGTTAGCGAAAGAAGCGGAACTGGATTTAGTAAAGATTGCTCCGACTGCGAAGCCGCCGGTCTGCAAGATTATCGATTACGGTAAATACAGATACGAGCTTGCAAGAAAAGAAAAAGAAGCTAAGAAGAAACAGAAGGTAATCGAGATCAAGGAAGTTCGTCTTTCCCCGAATATCGATGAAAATGACCTGAATACCAAGATGAACAATGCGAGAAAATTCCTGGAAAAAGGCAATAAAGTAAAGGTTACACTTCGTTTCAGAGGTCGTGAGATGGCACATATGTCAAAGACAAAGTATATCCTTGACGATTTTGCAGAGAAGCTTGCCGATATCGCAGCCGTTGATAAACCGGCAAAAGTAGAAGGAAGAAGTATTGTACTGTTCCTTTCTGCGAAACGCTAGATATAAGGACATAACTATTATTAAGGAGGACTACACCATGCCTAAAATGAAAACAAGCAGAGCAGCTGCTAAACGTTTTAAAACAACCGGAACCGGAAAGTTAGTAAGAAATAAAGCTTACAAATCCCACATCTTAACTAAGAAATCTACAAAGAGAAAAAGAAATCTTAGAAAAGACATCGTTACTGATGCTACAAACAGCAAGGTAATGAAGAAGATTTTACCGTACTTATAAGATTCGAGGATTAAGAAGGAGGAAATAACCGATGGCAAGAGTAAAAGGCGGATTAAACGCTAAAAAGAAACACAATAGAGTATTAAAGCTGGCAAAGGGTTACAGAGGCGCACGTTCCAAACAGTACCGTGTAGCTAAGCAGTCCGTAATGAGAGCTCTTACAAGCTCCTACGCTGGTCGTAAAGAGAGAAAGAGACAGTTCAGACAGCTGTGGATCGCTCGTATCAACGCAGCAGCACGTATCAATGGTCTGTCCTACAGCAAGTTCATGTACGGCTTAAAGCAGGCTGGTGTTGAGATGAACCGCAAGATCCTTTCTGACATGGCTATCAACGATGCAGAAGGTTTCGCAAAACTGGCAGAGCTGGCTAAGTCCAAACTTGCGTAAGCAAAGAGCAGTGCGAAAAAAAGAAGCCACACACAGAAGCATTGTGTTTACACAAAAGCAGCTGTGTGTGGCTTCTTTTTTTCATAGGGCGAATGCCCGACAGCGAGGAAAAACGAAGTTTTTTCGAGCTGGTGCACTGCGGACTAGAAAGAAGTGACCCAGAAACTTTTTTCCTCCAGCCGCCCCACGCGGCGCAGAGGAAAGCTCCCTGACATCAGCAAAAATCACAACTCACATTTCCACGATATAGAATTTACTTATGAAATTATATTAAAAAAACTATCCAGAAATCGGAAAACTTGTGGTATAATAGATAAAAATATGGCTGTGAATTATTTAATCAGCCAGGTCGCAGATAGTTGACTCATAATAAAAGTGTATTGGGAGGTATCTTTAGAATGGCAAATGAAAAGAAAAAGCCGGTTAAGATTGTGGAAACTGTCCTTCGTGACGCGCACCAGTCTCTGATTGCAACCAGAATGACAACGGAGCAGATGCTTCCGATCATCGGAAAGATGGATGAGGTTGGATATCATGCAGTAGAATGCTGGGGCGGTGCGACATTCGATGCCAGCCTTCGTTTTCTGAAGGAGGATCCGTGGGAGCGCCTTAGAAAGCTGAGAGATGGTTTTAAGAAGACAAAACTTCAGATGCTGTTCCGTGGACAGAATATTCTGGGTTATAACCACTATGCAGATGATGTGGTGGAATATTTCGTACAGAAATCAGTTGCCAATGGTATTGATATTATCCGTATTTTTGACTGTTTAAATGATATCCGCAACCTGGAGACAGCGGTAAAGGCAGCCAACAAAGAAAAAGCACACGCACAGATAGCGCTGAGCTATACACTGGGTGATGCATATACACTGGATTATTGGAAAGACATTGCAAAGAGAATCGAGGATATGGGCGCTGATTCCCTGTGTATCAAGGATATGGCAGGTCTTCTGACCCCGTACAATGCAGAGATCCTTGTGAAAGCGCTGAAAGAAGCAGTTGATCTTCCGATTGATATCCATACGCATTACACCTCCGGCGTTGCATCCATGACGTACTTAAAGGCAGTGGAAGCGGGCGCTGACATGATCGATACCGCGATGTCTCCGTTCTCGATGGGAACGAGCCAGCCGGCGACCGAGGTTATGGTTGAGACCTTCAAAGGTACTCCGTATGATACCGGACTGGATCAGGAAAAACTGGCGGAGATCGCAGATTACTTCCGCCCGATGCGTGAGGAAGCGTTAAAGAGTGGTCTGATGAATACCAAGGTTCTGGGCGTTGACATCAATACCCTGCGTTATCAGGTTCCGGGCGGTATGCTTTCCAACCTGGTTTCCCAGCTGAAAGAAGCGCGCGCAGAGGATAAATACTACGATGTACTGAAAGAGATCCCGAGAGTCCGCAAAGACTTCGGTGAGCCGCCGTTAGTTACTCCGTCTTCCCAGATCGTTGGTACACAGGCTGTATTAAATGTCCTGATGGGCGAGCGCTACAAGATGTTCACAAAGGAATCCAAGAAACTTCTGATGGGCGAGTTCGGACAGACTGTAAAGCCGTTCGACAAAGAAGTTCAGAAGAAAGCAATCGGCGATGCAAAACCGATCACCTGTCGTCCGGCAGATCTGATCGAGCCGCAGCTTGAGAAGATTGAGGCGGAGATGAAGCAGTGGAAGCAGCAGGATGAGGATGTCCTGACTTATGCACTGTTCCCACAGGTAGCAAAAGAGTTCTTTGAGTCCCGTCCGGCAAAGAAACCGCCGGTTGAGAAACGCGAAATCCTGAAAGCGGCTGCGCCGGAAGTAAAGAAAGCACCGGTGTCCACTGAGGAGATGGATGGAAACGGCATCAATACCTGGGCTGGAAGAAAAAGCGAGTCTTACCAGATCTAAGCTAAAAAGAATTTAAGGATTTTGAGCCAAAAGGAGTGCCAGAATCGGTAGAGTGTACCGGGTTGGCACTCCTTTTTTATTTCATAGGAAATACGTCCTATGAAACAAAAAACGCTCCGCGAGGATGCGCACTCGCGCGAAGCAGAAACATGTCGCAAGCGACCGCGCTCGGCGCGAGAATGTGCCAAGGCACATTCTTTTTCATGCGGTCATGCATTCAAAAATCATGCATCTGGAAAACATTTCGAAGCCAATCTATACTGCTTCTAAAAATTAAGAAAATCTTACAATTTCACGCAAAAGCTCCAAAGTTTGCGAAGTTTTTTCGGTAAGGTTGACACATATGGTCTTTTTTCATTATAATAGATACGATTATAAAAACGTGAAAAAGATGGAAAACAGTCGAGCGGCTGTCTGGAGATACGGCGGCAGACAGAATAAGAATTCCGTTGCGGGGGATGAATTGCAGAAAACGCAGCAGAATGAGGAGATAGACGGATGAAAAAATGGAAGTTATTGGGGAAACGGGCGGCGGCGTTTCTGTTGGGCGCTGTGATGGCGGTCAACCCAGGGCTGGCAGGTACTGCAGCAGAGTCTTTGCTGGGGATCGTCAGCTATGCGGAAGAGAGAACCGCGTCGGTCAATGCGACAAACCTGAATGTCCGGAGTGGTCCGGGCACTTCGTATCAGGCACTAGCGAAGCTGTCCAAGGGCGCACCGGTTACAGTACTTGGTGAGCAGACGGGAACGGATGGCGTCGTATGGTATCAGATACGATATAGCGGAAGCGGCGGTGAGCAGACGGGTTATGTTTCAAGCAAATACATAAAGTTTCCGACTGCGATCAAATCGGATTCCGATTTTGAAAGCTATCTGACAAAGCAGGGATTTCCGGAGAGTTATAAACAGGGACTCCGGGAATTGCATGCACAATATCCGAATTGGACGTTCACGGCGTTCCAGACGAATCTGGATTGGAACACAGCGTTGAAAAATGAAAGCGTGATCGGACGGAACCTGGTTGCGAGCAGCAGCATTTCGTCCTGGAAATCGACCGAGACAGGCGCGTATGACTGGGGAACCGGAACCTGGCCGGGCTTTGACGGAAGCTCCTGGGTACAGGCGTCTTCGGATATTATCGCCTATTATATGGATCCGCGGAATTTCTTAAATGATAAATATATTTACCAGTTCATGAAACAGTCGTATGACAGTTCGCTTCACACGAAGACGGGGCTGCAGAACATGGTGAGCGGAACCTTCCTTTCCGGCACGGTGTCGTGTGGCTCGTCGGTATCGGCCGGTACGGGAAGCAGTTCTGGAAGCTCTTCTTCCGGTTCAGCGACGGGACCGGGAAGTTCGTCAGGTTCGAGCGGAAGCAGCGCCGGTCTGTCGTCTCCGATTGCTTCGATCAGCGATCATAAGACGGAGCGGGTGGCAGCGACCAATGGACCAGGCATGGCGGGAGATGGATTTTCTTCCAACAATGCAGACGGGGAGACGGCGCCGGTCAGCAGCGGCACATCGAATAAGTCATCGGAGACAACCAGCAGCACGGCTGGAATCACCAGTGGCAGTACAAGCGCACCGGGAAGCAGTACAACCGGAACAACTTCTGGTTCAACCAGCAGCGGAAGAACAAGTGCACCGGGAAGTGGCACTTACAGCAGTTCGGGAACTTCCGCGGGAGTGGCGCAGCAGTCTGTAATCGGTACTTCCTATGTAGATATCATCATGAATGCGGCATCCGAATCGGGAGTCAATCCATATATTCTGGCGTCGATGATTCTGCAGGAACAGGGCAGCCGGGGAACCGGACGCAGTATTTCCGGAACGGTGTCCGGCTATCAGGGATATTATAACTTCTTTAATATAGAGGCATATCAGTCCGGCTCGATGAGTGCGGTAGAACGCGGACTCTGGTGGGCATCCCAGTCGGGAAGCTATCTGCGCCCGTGGAACAGCATCGAGAAATCGATCCGCGGCGGTTCGGTTTATTATGGCGATAATTATGTAAAAAAAGGGCAGGATACGCTATACTTAAAGAAATTTAATGTGCAGGGCAGCAACCTTTATAAACACCAGTACATGACGAATGTGCAGGCGGCAGCTGCCGAAGGACTGACGCTTTCGAAGATCACGGCATTGGCAAATACAACACTTGAATTCTCGATTCCGGTGTATAAAAATATGCCGGCGGGCGCCTTCGTCAAACCGACGCTGGACGGCAGCCCGAACAACAAGCTGTCGGCGCTGGGCGTCGATGGATTTGCACTGACACCGACCTTTAACCGAGATACAGAGTCCTATGATCTGATTGTGGATCCATCGGTGGCAAGCGTGACGGTAGCAGCGAGCGCGATTGATTCCAAGGCAACGATTGCCGGAACGGGAACGGTCGATCTGCAGAGCGGTGTCAATGAGATCACCGTGACGGTCAAAGCGGCAAATGGAAATCTGCGAAATTACGTTCTTCACGTAGTGCGCCAGTCGGGCGGTCCGACCTACTCAAGCTCGATTGGAAGCGGCGTTTCCTCTGGAAGCAGCTCTAGCGGTCCGGCGACGGGACCGGGCATGTCTTCAGGAAGCAGTTCAGGAAATTCTTCCTCCGGCGGTTCGGATGTGCAGATTGTCGGTCCGACCTCTTCGGGAAGCAGTTCAGGAAGCTCTCCTTCCGGGCAGTCCGCACCGGGATCGAATGTGAATGGATTTGGGAGCGGCAGTTCCGGAACCCTGATTGCGCCAAATGGGGAGTCTGTCGGGAGCGCCGGCAGTCCGCAGGGGAGCCAGTCGCCGACCAGCACGGCGGCACCATCCCAGTCCACATCGGGAACGCATGCGGCATCGTCGGTGCGCGGGGATGTCAACGGCGACGGTAAGCTGAACATCATGGATGTCCTGCTGGCACAGCGGTCGATACTGGGACTTGGAAAGTTAAGAGCGGAAGAAATCGCGCGCGCCGACCTCAATGGAAATGGAAAAGTAGATATTTTGGATATTCTTCTGATGCAGAAGAAGATTCTGGGACTGTAGGGATATTTCACGTACCTGCGGCTGGTCTTGAGAGATGGCAGCGGGTACGTGAAAATTTGTAAAGAAAGGGAACGGTGCAGATATGGGACCGTTCCCAATAAAGAATATAGGACAGGGCAGTTGAATGAAAAGGTTTAAAAATATCATATTAGGTATACTTGCGGCAGGTATGCTGACGGTGGCGGCGCCGGTTGGCGGGATCAGCGCCTATGCATCCAGCGCAAAAATTTCATTTTCCGATCCGAGTGCGACGGTGGGTCAGGAGTTCAGCGTCAATGTGAAGATCTCCTCTCAGGATGGAAATCTAGGGGCATCCGACGTGGTACTTTCCTATGATCCGTCGGTCATTGAGTTTGTGAGCGGAAATAACGCAAGCGGCGGTGCAGGTTCCGTCCGCCTGGTTGGAACGATGGATTCCAATTCGACGAAGGCATTTTCCTATACGCTGAAATTCAAGGCAGTGCAGGCGGGAAATACTTCGATCTCTGTGGGAAGTTATGAAGTCTATGACTCAGATGCACAGGCAGTCACAGTTTCTAAAACGGGGACGGCGAGCGTCAAAGTAAAAGCACCGGCAACTTCCTCGGCGGAAGCGGCGCTTTCGTCCTTGAAGATTTCTCCAGGAACACTTTCCCCTGCATTTTCGCCAAATGTGACTTCCTATACGGCACAGGTAGGAGCCAGCGTCGATAAGCTGGCGGTCAGCGCGAGTGCGAAGGACAGCAAGGCGAAAGTCCTTGTCAGCGGTGATTCCGGCTTAAAGGTAGGTGCTAATACCGTTGTCTGCAAGGTGACGGCGGAGGATGGACAGACAACTAAGAGCTACACGATCACAGTCAATAAGCTAGATACGGTCGATGTGCCGTCAGAGGCGGAGACAGGGGCTGAAACAGAGGCAGTTGGGACAACGCCGGTTGTGACAAACGGGCTGGATGTGGAAATAGACGGCGTTTCCTATACGGTGGCGACGGAATTTGATGCCTCCCTGCTTCCGGAAGGATATACGCAGTCTACCTGTACTTATGGCGGTTCAGAGGTCCAGTGTGGAAATGGCAATGACCTGACGCTTCTGTATTTGCAGGGTGCCGATGGAAATGGTGCGTTTTATATTTATATACCGGAATCCGGTGTGTTATCGCCGTATGTGACGATCGATGTGACAGCAAAGTCGATTCTGGTGCTTCCACCGGATGAGTCGGTTCAGATTCCGGATGGATTTATGGAGACGACCATTCAGTTAAACGGCACGTATAAAGTGCAGGGCTGGGTATGGAAGAGCGATGAACAGCAGAAGTATTGTGTCGTATATGGTATGAATGAGAGCGGCGAGAAGTCGCTGTATCGGTATGATATTGCAGAAAAGACCTTCCAACGGTATTTTGAAGACCCGTCTCTGGCAACTAAATACGATGATGCACAAGTGGAGGAGATTGTAGATAAGTACAACGCACTTTGCAGGGATTATAATATTCGCTTTGTCATGCTTGCGGTTCTGGGCGTAGCGTGTGTAATCTTGTTCTTTATCGTGATCAATCTTCTGCTCAAGCGGAAAGAGTGGAGAGAGGAAACGCAGGCAGCCGGAGGCAAACAGAGGTCCAAGCGCCGTCCGTCATCGTCGAATGCACGACCGGCGGCAGACGCACGGGTGAAACGAGGCACTGGGCGCGACAAGAGAGAAGATGGGGAAATGACGCCGGCAAGACCGGCAGCGCGGAGTGAGAAGGAGCGCATGGCAGCGGATGACAGACGCCGCCCGTCCGCAGAGCGGATGGAGGAAGGGCGTCGGAGTGCGCGCCGAACCCAAGAGACGCTGGAGACAAGACCGGTCCGCCGGGAGCGGAATATGGAGGCAGCAGCATCGGCAGACCGCGCAAAACGGATGCCGGAGGAAAGACGCCGCCGGGAAGCAGGAAGTGAAAATCGTTCCGAACGCGTCCGTAGAGAAATGCCAGAAGAAAGCAGTCCGGCTTGTGTCCGCAGAGAGGCATCAGAAGAAGAACGTCTGCAGCGCACCCGCAGAGATGCGGCAGAGGAAAGCCGTTCTGAGCGTCCGCGCAGAACTTCGGCAGACGGAAGCCGCGCAGAGCGGGAACGCCAGGCAGTGGCAGAAAGCCGACGCACAGAACGGGAACGTGCCGTTTCAGCAAAAGAAAGCCGCCTGCAGCGCGATTACACGCCGGCATCGGCGCATCGTGCGGCGAAAGAGTCTGCAGCATCGGGAGAACGCCGGAATGCACGCCCGGCGATTCATGTGCGCCCGGCATCCCGCTCGGAGCTTTACTACACGCTGGAACGGGAGGAATACGGTGATCGCCCAACGAGATATGAGTCGGAATCAGAGCGATCCAGACGCGCCCGCGAGGCAAAAGCCCGGTTAGAGCGGGATCGGCGTGATGAGGATGGATTTGAGTATATCGACGATCCGCAGTAAATAAAAGAGGAAAAGATGGATATCTGTCCAGGAGATTTCTGGTGGGTATCTGTCTTTTCTTTTATATCGATTTTTTGTAACAAGTTCACACAATTAACACAGTTTTACAGTTGACGAAAACACCTGTTTGTTATACAATCTATATAACAAATGATAAAACAGGCGGCTGACTGTATTTAGAAACGGGGTCTGCCGTCAGAATGAAAGATGGTGGAGTATGATTGTAGAGATTGATTTTAACAGTGAGGAAGCGCTTTATATTCAGCTCATAAACCAGATCATCATCGGGATTGCAACCGACCAGATCCGGGAGGGCGATACGCTGCCATCCGTGCGCCAGTTAGCGGATAACATCGGAATTAACATGCACACGGTCAACAAGGCATATTCTGTACTGAAACAGGAAGGTTTTCTGCGTGTAGACCGCCGCCGCGGGGCAGTGATTGCACTTGATACGGATAAGATGCGGACGATCTCGGAGATGCGCCGGGATCTCAGTGTAATTCTGGCAAGAGGTGTCTGTAAAAATGTGAGCCGCGAGGAGGTTCACAATCTGGTGGATTCCATTTATGACGCATTTACAGCGGAATAGCAGGTTCCGGCTGCGGGCGATGGTTTTTGTGTATTGGAACCGTTGCGGGATGTGTATGTTGGGAGGATAAATTATGCTGTGTGAGAAATGTGGGATTCGCGAAGCGAATATTAAATATACAGAAGTGTTTAACGGCGTCAAGACAGAGCATAATCTCTGCGCCCAGTGCGCGAAAGAGATGGATCTGGGACCGTACTCGGCACTGATTGAGGGAGAATTTCCGCTTGGAAAACTGCTTTCGAGCCTTTTGGGACTGACGGATGCGTCTGCCAGCCAGGCACCGAAAGAGGATGTGGTATGCCCGACCTGCGGCACGACCTATGAAGAATTTATCAAGAACAGCCGTTTCGGATGCGCGGACTGTTATCATGTGTTTGATCCGTTGCTTGGAGAGAAAATTAAGAAATTGCAGGAAAATTCGAGCCATACCGGCAAACATCCGAAGATCCAGCCGCGCAGTCAGGCGGCTGCAGAGGTGACGAAGAAAGGAGAACTGGAATTCAGCCCGGAAGAGCAGATTAAGCAGCTGAAACGCAGGCTGGAAGCGGCGTTGCAGGAAGAAGACTATGAGACGGCTGCTGCCTGCCGGGATAAGATACACAGTCTGGAAGGAGAGATGAGACATGACGAAATGGTTTGAGGAAGTGGCGAATGATGCGTCCAATATCGTTTCCAGCCGGGTGCGTCTGTCTCGGAACTGGGAAGAATATAAATTTCCGAGCCGTCTGGAGCCGGATGAGGCGCGGACGATGATTGCCCGTTTAAAACAGAATTTCCGCGATCTGGGTGACCGGGACGGTCAGTTTTATGAATATGAAGATCTGGAATTGATGGAGAAGCTTGACCGCACCGCATTGCGGGAACGGCGGCTTTTAAACCGCACGCTGGCGGAGAAGACGACGCCGGGCGGGATCCTCTGTTCGGAGGATGAGCGGGTCAGCATGGTATTAAATGCGGACGATCATATCCGTTTACAGGTGCTGGCATCGGGACTCGATCTGCAAGAATGTTATGCAAAAGCGGATGCGCTGGATGATTATATCAACGAGAAGATTCCGTATGCATTTAATGAGAAATATGGATATCTGACGTCCTATCCGACGAATGTCGGAACAGCAATGAAGGCGTCTGTGGTCGTACATCTGCCGTCTCTGACGATGAATAAGAAATTTCAGGAACTTCTGGGCGATATGGGACGTTTCGGCACGACCGTGCGCGGCGTTTATGGCAGAGGCAATGAAAACTACGGCGATCTGTACGAGGTAGTCAATCAGAAGACACTCGGCATCACCGAACAAGAGATTCTGGAGCTGGTAGCCAACGTGGCGGGGCAGCTCTCGGCGCAGGAAAATCAGTTCCGCGAGGTTTCTTTGTCGAGGCACCGCCTGGAGCGGGAGGATGAGGCGTACAAGTCCTACGGCGTTCTGAAATATGCGCGCCGGATGACGCTCAAGGAAGCGATGACATTTCTATCTCATGTCTGGGCGGGCATCGCGGACGGGCTGTTAAAACCGGCAGAATTTGTGAGCATTTACCGCCTGATGATCGGCATCCAGCCGGCAAACTTACAGAAACGTTCGAGCAAGCCGCTGGGACGTGAGGAATTGGAGGCAGAGCGGGCGCGGTATCTGCGGGAGGAACTGCCGAAGCTGGTGTAAAGTAAAAAGAAACAGGAGGAACAGTAAAATGATTGATCGTTTTACTCAGAAAGCCAGAGAAGCGATCCGTCTGGCAGTCGAGACAGCGCAGGAGCTGGAACACGGCTATGTGGGGACGGAGCATCTGCTTTTAGGACTGATAAAAGAGGGAACTGGCGTGGCGGCAGCGGTTCTGGCAGAACATGATGTGACAGAAGAGCGTGTCATGGAACTGATGGAGCGTCTGATAAGCCCGGCAGTGGCGACTCAGGTAGAGGGACAGATTGAGTATACGCCGGGAGCGCGCGCCGTGCTGCAGGCGAGTTATGATGAGGCGGTTTTTTTCAAAGCGCCTCTGATTGGAACGGAGCACATCCTGATTGCCATCATCAAGGATGGAAAATCAACTGCGTGCCGTTTACTCAATACAATGAATGTTAATATTCAGAAATTATATGTGGATCTGATGGGGGCTATGGGCGATGATGCGCCGTCCGAGGCAGCGGAAGATGCGGCAGCAGGACGGGTGCGCCCGGAGAAAGGCAATACACCGAATCTGGACAATTTCAGCCGGGATCTGACCCAGATGGCGCGGGACGGAAAGCTCGATCCAGTCATCGGCAGGGAACGGGAAATGAAACGTGTTATTCAGATTTTAAGCCGCCGGACGAAGAATAATCCGTGCCTGATCGGGGAACCAGGCGTCGGAAAGACGGCGGTTGTGGAAGGTCTGGCACAGTTCATTGTTTCCGGCAATGTACCGGAGACGATCGCGAAAAAGCGGGTTGTCAGCCTCGATTTGTCCGGCATGGTCGCAGGATCCAAGTACCGCGGTGAGTTCGAAGAGCGGATTAAGAAGGTACTTGCCGAGGTGCGGGAGAGTGGAAATGTGCTCTTGTTTATTGACGAGATTCACACGATCATCGGCGCAGGCGGCGCGGAGGGCGCGATCGATGCCTCCAATATCCTGAAACCGTCGCTGGCGAGGGGCGAGATTCAGCTCATTGGTGCGACGACGCTGGAAGAATACCGCAAATACATCGAAAAAGATGCGGCCTTGGAACGCCGGTTTCAGCCGGTTATGGTAGATGAGCCGACGGAGGCGGAATCCATCGAGATTTTGAAGGGGCTTCGCAGCCGCTATGAGGAGCACCACAAGGTAACGATCCAGGATGAGGCGCTGGTGGCAGCGGTGCGCCTGTCTGCCCGCTATATCAATGACCGTTTCCTGCCGGACAAGGCGATCGATCTGATCGATGAAGCATCCTCGAAGCTGCGTCTGACTGTATATACGGAGCCGGAGGAGATCAAAAAGCTCGAAGCGGAGATCAAAAAACTCGAAGGCCAGAAGGAAGAGGCGATCAAGGCTGAAGCCTATGAGAAAGCCGGTGAGATCAAGAAGAAGCAGCAGAAAAAGCAGGAAAAGATTGAAAAGATTCGTGAAAAATGGGAAAAAGAGAAAAATTCACGCAAGTTAGTGGTCGGTGAAAATGAGATTGCGGACATTGTTTCTGACTGGACGAAGATCCCGGTTCGCAAGCTGGCAGAAGAAGAGTCAGAGCGGCTGTTGAAACTGGAGTCCATTCTGCATGAGCGTGTGGTCGGACAGGAGGAAGCTGTATCCGCCGTGGCGCGTGCGATCCGCCGTGGTCGTGTGGGACTCAAGGATCCGAAGCGGCCGATCGGTTCGTTTCTGTTCCTGGGGCCGACGGGTGTCGGAAAAACAGAGCTTTCCAAGGCACTCTCGGAGGCGATGTTTGGCACGGAAAATGCGATGATCCGCGTTGATATGTCGGAGTACATGGAGAAACACAGCGTTTCCAAGATGATCGGTTCGCCGCCAGGATATGTTGGCTACGAGGAGGGCGGACAGCTCAGCGAGAAGGTGCGTCGCAATCCATATTCGGTTATTCTCTTTGATGAGATTGAAAAAGCGCATCCGGATGTATTTAACATTCTGCTGCAGATCCTCGATGACGGACATATTACGGACGCACAGGGACGGAAGGTGGATTTCAAGAACACGATTCTGATTATGACCTCCAATGCGGGCGCTGAAAATATTATTTCCCCGAAGCGGCTTGGATTCTCGTCGGAGAGCGGTGAGAAAGCGGATTATGCGTTTATGAAAGAGCGCGTGATGGAGGAAGTGCGCCGGATGTTTAAGCCGGAGTTTTTAAACCGAATCGATGAGATTTTAGTATTCCATCCTCTGACGAAGGAGAATATCAAGACGATCGCGGGCATTCTGCTGCGCGGCATCAAGAAAAGGACGGAGGATCAGCTTGGAATGACGCTCACGATCACAGATGATGCGATCGATTTCCTGGCAGATAAGGGATATGATTCCAAATATGGTGCAAGACCGTTGCGCCGGACGATCCAGACGCAGATCGAGGATCAGCTTTCTGAGAAGATCCTGGAAGGCACGATCCGGAAAAAAACAGAGGTTCGGATTGAAAAAGATGGCGATCAGCTGAAATTTGAGACGGTCTAAAGGGCTGGAAGCGAAAAGACTGGTAAACCCGGTCGAAGTGTGTTAAAATGATACTACTGAGTAACTGTGTAAGTGCGGAGCAGTTGCGATATTGATTAAAAGGATACTAGGAGGATAAAGCATTATGCCAGTAGTTAGCGAGTTAATCCGCATCGAGGATGACGGAACCATCAGTTTTGGCAATTATATGTTAGCAGCAAAGTCCAAGCTGCAGGATTTTGAATTTCAGGGCGATCTTTATAAGGTAAAAACATTCGGCGAGATTACCAAGCTGGAGCGCAACGGAATGTTCGTATATGAGTCGGTACCGGGCACGGCAGTCAATCATTTCCAGGCGGGAGATACTTCCGTACAGTTTTCGGTTGAGGGCGAGAAGGATGCTCAGATTACCATTCAGTTAGAGGATGAGCGTGAGTATGAGGTATATGTAGACGGCGTATCGGTTGGTGGCATGAAGACCAACGTCAGCGGCAAACTGGTACTGAGCGTGGAGCTGAACCCGGGCAAGGCAACCGCAATCCGGATTGAAGCCAGATAAGGAAAAGAAAAACAAAACGTTACGTACAAGTTACAATGCGTGAGATGAAAGCTGCTGCATGGCAGGAATGGCGGGCGTGTGCGCCGGAAGCCGGTTTCCGCCATGCAGCAGCTTTTTGTGTAATAAGAAATATGAGAAGAAGTGTTTGGAAAGGAATCAGCATGGCAAAGGCAAAATCAACGGGATTTTTCTGCAGGGAATGCGGTTATGAATCTTCCAAATGGATGGGGCAGTGCCCGGCGTGCAAGGCGTGGAATACGATGGTGGAAGCGCCGTCCGCACCAGCATCATCCGGTACGGCAGCAGGGCGGTATGCGGCAGCGGCTTCGCTGACGGCGGCACCGGGGAAACGGGTTGGCGCGCAGGCAAAGCCGGTCAGCTTAGATGAAATTGAGCTTTCCGATACGGATCGGACGAGAACCGGATTTGCAGAACTTGACCGGGTGCTTGGAAGCGGCGTGGTGCGTGGCTCCCTGGTGCTGGTCGGCGGAGATCCGGGAATCGGAAAATCAACCCTGCTTCTGCAGGTCTGCCGGAACCTGGCAGGACAGGAACAAAAGGTTTTATACGTCTCCGGCGAGGAGTCATTAAAACAGATCAAACTGCGGGCAAGCCGGATCGGGACGGTGCGCGGACCACTTTCGTTCTTGAGTGAGACGAACCTGGATACGATCGCGGAGGTGATCCGGGAGGTACGCCCGGATGTGGTCGTGATCGACTCGATCCAGACCATGTTTATCGAGGCGGCAGGTTCTGCACCGGGCAGTGTCAGCCAGGTAAGAGAGTGCACCGGCGTCCTGATGCAGCTCGCAAAAGGACTGGGCGTGACAGTCTTTATCGTCGGTCATGTGACGAAAGAGGGCGTTGTGGCGGGACCGCGTATGCTGGAACATATGGTCGATACAGTGCTATATTTTGAGGGCGATCGCCATGCGTCCTACCGGATTCTGCGGGGAGTGAAGAACCGTTTCGGTTCGACCAATGAGATCGGCGTGTTTGAGATGCGGGAGGAAGGACTGGCGGAGGTGCCGAATCCATCCGAATTTATGCTGGAAGGGCGCCCGGCGGAGGCATCCGGTGCGGTGACTGCCTGCTCGATGGAGGGAACCCGCCCGATTCTTCTGGAAGTGCAGGCGCTGGTGTCAAAGACGAATTTCGGACTGCCGCGGCGGACGGCAGCGGGCGTCGATTACAACCGTGTGAACCTGCTCATGGCAGTGTTGGAAAAACGATGTCGTTATGCTCTGTCCGGGTACGATGCGTATGTCAACATTGCAGGCGGCATGAAGATGAACGAGCCGGCGCTTGACCTTGCGATCGTGATGGCGCTGATTTCCAGCTATAAAGACCGTCCTCTGGATGAGAAAACGATCGTATTTGGCGAGGTCGGACTCTCTGGCGAGGTGCGCGCCGTCTCGATGGCAGAGCAGAGAGTCCATGAGGCAGTCAAGATGGGATTTACAAGATGCATTCTTCCGATGGTCAATGTCAGTAAATTGAAACCAAGGTCGGATATCCGGCTGGAAGGGGTGGCAAATGTGCGGGAGGCGATTGGGCTGCTGTAGGTTGCTTGGATTTTGGGAAAATTTAAGAAAAATAATATTGGCGTAATGTGAGTAACAGCAAATTTATCTCAGTGGGAGTTGGGTCTCCGACTGAGATAAATGCTCCGCGAGGATGCGCAGTGATTCTGATAGGAATATGTCAGCTTCGCTGACCAGAATCACGCGCCAAGTCTCACGGATGTTCGACTTGAATAAAAATAGAAAAACTTACAAGGAGCAGCAAGGATGAAGATGCAGAATAACGATACAAAAGATGAAGGACTGAAAGGAAACGAGAAGATTGAGGAAGCAATTTTTGCACTCCAGCAGGAACCATCTCAGGAGCTTTTGGCGCATACTCTGACGGTGATTCGAAGACGAATGAAAGAAGAAGGCCAATTGATTCTTGCGGTAGAGCCTTCTGTGTCAGAACAATTAAAGATACAGGCAGTGAAGACAGCTGATGGAAAGAAGTGGTGGAGTGCATTTACAAGTTTTGAGGAAGAATTAAAAGGTTCTAATAGTGTGATGTCTACATTTTTGACAGCAATCGAACCATTATTCCAGTCTGCTGTACAGGAGAATGAGATTGAAGGTATCATTCTGAATCCCTGGGATCGGACAATCATGCTTGATAAGACACTGCTTCGACTGATTCTTGGAGAAAGTGGAAAGTGAGAACAAAGCGAAAAATGACAGCAGTTATAATATGTATTTTATTTGCAGTGTTATTTGCCTGTTATGGATTCTGGATGAGCGAAAATGGATCTGGGACGGGATTCTTCCTGATCTGGTTTGTATTGGCTGCATTGCTTGGAGGATGCGCAGCGATTACATTTCTGGATGGATGGGCAAGACTTCCGATGTGGATGTTGTGGATATTAAGGGGAATACTGCTTGTATTTGTAGTTTCCTTTGTGATTATCGAAGGATGCATTATTAGTCAGATGCATGCGAAGGCAGATGAAAATCTAGACTACATCATAGTGCTTGGTGCACAGGTGAGAGCAGATGGACCGAGTAAGGTGCTGAAGCATCGACTGAACACAGCGATCGATTATCTGGAGAAGAATCCGGAGACAATCTGTATTGTGTCGGGTGGACAGGGGTATAACGAGCCATGTACGGAAGCGCAGGCGATGGCTGATTATATGGAAGCGGTCGGAATCGAGAAAGACCGTTTGATTCTGGAAGACGAATCGAAAACAACAGAGCAGAATATAAAATATAGTAAAAAATATATGAAAGACGGAGCAAGTGTGGGAATTATCACAAATGATTTCCATATGTTTCGGGCAATGCAGATTACAAAAGGTGAGGGATTAAAGTCAGCGAAAGCAATTGCTGCGGGCTCGAATCCATTGTATCTGCCAAACAATATGCTTAGAGAATATCTGGCAGAATGGAAGTATCTGATCAGGTCAATCTTATAAAAAGCAAGAAAAGAGAGATGAAAGAAACAAATGGGTAGACGAGAATTAGAAGAACGAATCGAGAAAAGAAGAGAGGACTTTGTAAGAAACAGTCTTCTTTCAGATGAATTTATTGACTTTGTACAGGAGAATTTAAAGCCGGTCAATACGATGATGGCTTATTATCAGTGTGCGATCATGGAAGTTGAGACGAAATTTAAGGTGCTGAGCGAACAGTATTCGCTGGAGTATGACCGCAACCCGATTGAGAGTATTAAGACGCGTGTAAAATCTATGGAGAGTCTGCTGAAGAAGATTCGTCGTAAAAATATTCCATTGACGATTGATGCAATCGAAGAAAATATTCAGGATATTGCCGGTGTGCGTGTGATCTGCGCTTTTCAGGATGACATTTATAAACTTGCGAAATGCTTCCTTGATCAGGACGATGTAATTTTAATTCAAAAAAAAGACTACATTGCAAATCCAAAGCCAAGTGGTTACAGAAGTCTTCATCTGATCGTGAAGACTCCGATTTTCTTAAAAGAAGGAAAAAAGATGATCACAGTTGAAGTGCAGCTTCGTACGATCGCGATGGATTTCTGGGCGAGCCTGGAGCATAAGCTTCGCTATAAAAAGAGTATTCCGGAAGATCAGAGTAAGTATCTGGCAGAAGAGATGATGGACTGTGCACAGATCAGCTCAGCTCTTGATGAGAGAATGCAGAAGGTGCGTGATGTGATCATGCAGGCGGAGGAAAAAGAGGAAGAAAAAAGTAGCGGCGTGGAACCGTTAATGCTTCGAGGATTGACAGAGCGGATAAGACAGAAGAATCTCTGATGTAGACAGGCGGAAGATGTTTGAGACGAACAGAAAGCTGTCGAGAGATATGCAGAGATTTGTAGGGATAAACAGAGAGCCGGAGGGAAAAGATTATGATCAATCGAGAAGATATGCTGGCACTGACCAGACGAATGACAGTAAAACGGACATCGATTACCCGGATCGCCGGGAGTTATATGGACATAGAGGGATTTATTGACGGAACATTTAACACCAGTTTCCTGAAATTAAGCCCGGCAGAACAGGAGAAGAATCTGGCACTTGCGAAGAAAGTGCCGTTTGCAAAAACAAATAAAAATCTGAAGGAATATAAGTTTTCTGATGATCAAAGAAATCCGGACAGTATGTGGAAGCTTCTGATGGGGATGCGTGCCTGTGGCTTGAAAAATGATGCTCTGATGGAGACATTTTATGAGATTATCGGGGAACATTATCAGGCAGATGAAGATTATGCAATCTATGTTTTTCATGACAGATATGACATTCCGGCGAAGGGGCTGGATCATATACGTCAGGGAGAATCAGAACGAATGTATGAATACATTTTATGCGTGATCTGTCCACTAAGCGGAGAATATGAACCGGGCGAACCGGAATGTGGTTTCCTGTTTCCTGCATTCGTAGATGGAGGCGCTGCAATGAATTACGTGGATATTTACCAGGAAGACGAAGAATACCCGCATGAAGAACTGCTTGAACTGCTTGGAGTGGAAAGGAAAAAGTTATGGCAGAAACATACAAGTCAGGAGAAAAAGTAAAATACCGGTTGGCAGAGGCAATGAAAGAATGCATGAAAAAAGCTCCGGTTGAGAAGATCACAGTGAAAGAGATCACAGAAGAATGCGGAGTGACGCGTCAGACCTTTTACCGGAATTTTCAGGATAAATACGATTTGATCAACTGGTATTTTGACAAGATACTGATTGAATCCTTTGAACATATGGGAGAGGGACAAACAGTCTATGAAAGTCTTGTAAATAAATTCCAATACATTCAGAAAGAAACACTTTTCTTTCGTGCGGCATTTAAAAATGACGACCAGAACTGTTTGCGTGATCACGACTTTGAACTGATCACACAATTTTATACCGATCGTATCGAAGGAAACACCGGGAAAAAGATGTCCGACAAGATTCGCTTTCAGTTAGAAATGTACTGCCAAGGCTCCATTTACATGACGGTCCAATGGGTTCTCGGCAATCACAAAGCCACCCCCGAAACCCTGGCTAGATTCCTCTCCGAATCCATGCCCGCAGAATTAAGAGACGTCTTTAAAGAACGTGGATTGTTGTAAATCTATTTCTGTCCACAGAAAAATTTGTGCGAATCCTTCCAAATCGTTGCACGTTCCGTAAATCTATTTCTATACACAGAAAATTCGGAAATGTGGGATAAAGTGAATCTCCGAAGAAGGATGACGCATCGAAGATGGTGAATGTGGAGTGTGCTTGATAATACTTGAAAAACTTAAGGTTACGTTAAAGAAAGGTTTGGAAACTGTCT
>ERZ780203.1055-NODE-1055-length-23017-cov-4.627123_pt1 | contig 23017 bp, 6 predicted proteins | sample MGYA00511168_ERZ780203 | MGnify/ENA primary metagenome ERZ780203 (study PRJEB29588, sample SAMEA2156577) | human gut metagenome | biome: human gut; feature: human-associated habitat; material: faeces | place: Denmark | collected 2008/2010 ...
GGCCGCGCGCGCCGTGGAAGCGCTGACGGGCGCCGACGTGAAAATAAAGTGGGTGAACGATCTGTATCTGGGCGGTCGCAAAATATGCGGCATACTGACCGAGGGCGGCGTGAGCCTGGAAGGCGGCACGCTGGAATACGCCGTCGTGGGCATAGGCATAAACGTGCGCCGCACCGTTTTTCCGACCGCCGTTGCCGACGTGGCGACGAGCATAGAGGCGGAAACGGGCGTTGCCGCGGACAGGTGCGAGCTTGCCGCGCGCGTGCTGGATGAGCTTGCCGGACTGGAAGAGGGCATAAAATCCCCCGGTTTCGCCGAAGAGTACCGCCGCCGCTCCTGCGTCATAGGCCGCACCGTGACCGTCAACGGCGAGTTCGACGCGCTCGTCACCGGCATAGACGACGACTGCGCGCTGCTGCTCGAACGCGGCGGCGAGCGCATGAAATATTCCGCGGGGGAGGTGTCGCTGAAACTGTCATGAAGATTTCCGCGAAAAGCATGACGTTCACCGCGCTGCTTGCCGCCGTCATCTGCGTGCTCGGCCCCGTATCCGTACCGATCGGTCCGGTGTCGATTTCTCTCGGCTCCCTCGGCGTGTATATAGCGTCCTGCCTGCTCGGCAAAAAGTACGGCGTCGCCGCGGTGCTCGTATACGTCGCGCTCGGCGCCGTCGGCCTGCCCGTATTCACGAACGCACAGGGCGGCGTCGACAAGATAATAGGGCCTACCGGCGGCTATATAATAGGCTATCTGCCTTGCGCGCTCATTACGGGCGTCGTAGTCGACAGGCTGGAAAAGCACGTGTGGGCGTATCCCGTCGGCCTCGCGGCGGGAACGGCGGTGCTGTACGCTTTCGGCACCGCGTGGTATATGATCCAGTCGGGCGTGGCGCTCGTACCCGCGCTGCTCGTCTGCGTCCTGCCTTTTCTGCCGCTCGACGCGGTCAAAATCGTCGCCGCGACCGCACTGTGCTTCAAGCTGCGCTTTCTGTTGCGAAAGGTGATAACGCGCCCGCGCAAAAAGAAAGAAAAAGCTCCGCGTGAAGAAAATCCCGCGGACGTCGACGAGAATAATGTCACATAGTTGATACTTCCGGGAATTGATAAAAAATATATATTGACAGTAAAAAATATATTTGTCGAAAAATGACGAAAAAATAAAATCGGAACGATAAAATATGGCCGAATAAAAAAATTATGGCATAAAATTGCAGTTTTTTGTGAAAATTTTCAAAAAAGTATTTACAAAAACAAAGTCCCGTGTTATAATGAAAACGAAATATTGCCGGAGATATATACATATACTGAAACGAACCGCAGCGTTATCGGGCGGCTCGCCCGCGCAGCGAACGCTTCGGCAGATTTTCGACTCTTCTTCGCGTGGAGGTATCAGAATCCCATGGACGGCATCGGGAAAACGGAACGTGCAACCGGCAGACGCGGCGTCTGCAAGATAATTCTGACGGCGGTTGCCGCCGTCGTCATGCTGTGCGCGGCTGCGGTTGCGTATGCGATTTACGCCGGGGGGGGGGTCGCTGTTCGGCGCTCGCGCCGCAATCCCGGCTGATGCGACGGATGCGGGCATAACGCTGTCGCTTAAAGACGGAGAGGACGCGTATACGACGGAGTCGTTATCCGAGCTGCTGACAGGCAACAGGTTTACCGTAACCGTTTCGTATACCTACGACGGCGGAAGTCAGACCGAAACGGTTGATAGTGATTATGTTGAGATTTCGTATGCCGACGGCAGGGATAGCAGCGCGAACCTGACGTCCGGCGGGACGAACGAAATCGTCGCCGAATATACGGTCGGCGACGCGACGTATACCGATACTCTGCTCGTCGCAGCCAAAGTAAAGACTGACGAAATTCCGGCAGACGGCACGATTACGGCTGTCAGTGTCGATACTTCCGAAGTCAACGCATACGGCGCGGCGGGCATATATACCTCCATGACCGCGCAGGATCTGCTCGATTACGGTTACGTGACCGTTACGATCGACGACGTGGAGTACACTCTCGGCTGCGACGCCGAAGAGAAAGGTTTTACGGTCGAGGTCGGCGGCGGCAGTATACAACCTTCGGCGGGGAACACGCTGTCGGTTACTTTCGGCGGCACTGCCGTGACGGGAACTTTTTACGCGTCCAGCGTTTCAGAGGCCGGCATTTACGTGGATTACGATATGGACGCCGACGATAATTTTATCGTAAACGGCCGTACCTCATACATATACGACAATCAGAATATTTCCGTAATATCCGATCATATTTCCGTATATACGAAGTATAACGACGGGTCGCTGAGCGAGGAAATCGCTTCCGGCGGTTATACTCTGTCCGGAAATACGACCGATTACGTGCTTAACGCCGGGGATAACGAGATCAGAGTATCCTACGGCGGTTTTTCCTATACCTTCGTTCTCAAGGTGGTCGCGCGCGAGGTCGAGGAGCTTGAAGCAGTGTATATTGATGACGACAGCGACGCGCTTGCCAGCTATGTCACCAATATATCGCAAATTAAAAGCCATATCGCTGTGACTGCGACGTATAACGACGGCACGACCGAAGAAAATTTTACCGATTACGACATAGTGGGCGACCTGTGGGCGGGAACCGCCGAAAATAGTTCCGAAACGATTTCGCTCAGGGTGAGCCATGAGACCGAAAGCGGAACCACCGTCACGTCCGAACCGTTCGATTTCACGATCAAACCGGCAAGGCCGTCATCGTTGACCGTTGAGGACGATTCAGGTATTATTTATTCCGGTACGTATACTTCGGGCAGCGCATTCGATTTATCGATTTTAAGCGACAGCGACGTTTATAAGGCTGTTTCTTATACGGACGGCAGCACGAAACGAAGTCACGCCTCTTATACCGACGGGCGTTTCGGCGTCATATACTGTGAAGATAACGACGGATCCGAGGTTGAAACGAAAGATACCGTGTTTGACGCAGCTCATAGGTATATTATCATAACGTATACCGAAAACGGAGTGACGGTCAAATCGGCTCCCATAACACTTGGAAATCCTATTGCCAAAAGGAATATAACTCCGCCCAATAACATAAGCGGCAGCTTCACGTATAGCGAAGAAGACGACGGCAATGCGACCGTCCATAGCTTCACCGTGGGAAATTACGATTACGAAACCATGGCGATCGTGATTTCGTACAGCGGGACTGTCACTTACGTGCTTACGGGAAGCGAAAACGGAGAGGTCGCTATAGAGTCGACTCCGGATTCCGACGTTCCCGTCACCGCTTCGAATACCGATTCGGCGATGACGATAAAACTTTCGGCTGCCGGAGAGTATAAGATTTCCGCGCGGCTGCGCGATACGGCCAACTGTCAGTGGTCGGGCGGCAGTACCGACGATATTGAGCTCGGTACCGTCACGGGCAGTCCGGGTTCGTATGAGTTTTCGTCGTCGCTGTCGGATAATTCTTTCGATTACGGCGAATCGATAGACGAAGAGACCGTCGTCGAGATCGACTTCTCGGGCGTTCCGAAAACCATTTCGGACGCATATAACGAGCAAAAACTGGAACTGACATATACATATTACCGCTGGAACGGCTCTTCTTACGAGGAAATCGGCAAGCCCGTTGCCGCCGGCAGTTATTATGTTACGGTGACGATAGGGGCGTACGGCAGTTACGGCAGCGTGACCGGAGACTACCTCGAATTCACGATCAATAAAATAACCGACATCATCTCGTCGTTCGACGCTCCCGATCTCACTTACGGCGACGCCCCGCAGGAACCGAAGCTGACCACTGCGTTCGAGGACACTTCGTCCGCCGAAGGTCCGCTCGGCAGTCACGGCCTTACGAATAACGTCACGCTTGTGTATACCGGTACCTCAAATGACGACACCTTTAAGCCCTTTACCGTGACTTATACCTATAACGACGGCATCTGGACGAAGTCGTCTACGCTGGAGGGCGTTTATTATCCCTATCTTGCCGGCGAGTATTCCGTTACGGTCACCGTTGACGGAAACGCCAACTACGACAAATCCACCGCCACGGATACATTTGTCATAAGAAGACAGTCTGTTGCAAACAATCCGGCATACGCTATCGAGGATACATATACGTACTCTGCTGACGGACATTCTATTACCGTAAGCAATTACGATCCCGACAAAATGTCGTTCGTCTATTCTTCCGGCGGTACAGAATATACCGAATCTGATAATAACGGTGCATATTATACGATTTCCGGCAGCACCGTAACTTTCTATTTCGAAAATGTGATATCGGATGGATATAAGATAGTCTTTTCCGTGAAAGATAACTATGCTTGGGCGTCCGGTTCCGACGATATAAATGATATAACACTCGAATGGACCGTTGTTCCGCAAGCGTTAATCGTATCGCCGGACGCCGGGTCGTATACCTATACCGGCGGCACCCTGACATACACCCCTCAATTCGACTTCGACGAAAGTCTTATAACGATCGAAGGCAACAAGCAGATAAATGCAGGTACGTACGATGTTACGATAACTTTGCTTGATAATTCTAACTATACATTGAACGGCGGAACCGGGTCCGTTGTGTATGAGTTTAAGATTGCCAAAAAACAGCTTTCTGTTTCGTGGAACGACGATACTTTGACTTACGACGGCAATGTAAAAACTCCGACATATACCGTATCCGGATGGGTCGGTAGCGATGAGTCTGCTTATACTCTTACGCTTGTGTGCGTGGAAGACGAAGCCGGCGCCGTAAATGCAGGTCCTTACACCGCGCGGCTTACATTGAGTACGGGCGGTAATATGAATTATTATATTACCGACGATGACGAAACGTCGTACGACGCGACATATGTCTATCAGTCGTTCACGGTCGAAAAGGCAACCATTGCCCGCCCCGATATATCCGCACCGAGCGGCAGCGTTTATAACGGTTCCGATCAGACATTTGATCTTTCCGGGATAGATACAAAACTTTCTGTTGCCGTTGACGGCGATGCTACTGTCTCTAACCGCATTATAACCGCCAGGAATTCCGGCAGCTATACTATAACCGTTTCTATTGCGGATGAGTATTCGCAAAATTTTGAATGGGCAGGAAGCGATCAGTCTCCGCTGATACTGAAGTGGACGATAGATAAAGCGCCCCTTACCGTGACGTGGTCGTATACCGACAGTCTCGTATATAACGGTTCGGCTCAGGCTCCCGGATACGTAGTATCGGGCTGGCAGGGCGACGACAGTTCGAACTATACGCTGGAGCTTACCGGGCAGGAAACGAACGCCGGGGACAATTATACCGCGACGCTGACGCTCACGACCGCTGCCTCGGGCACGATGAACTACTATCTCAAGGATGTGGATGAAAGCGATACAACCGCCGTGTCGACGGGGTATTCCATAGCCAAGAAAGAAGTTACCGTCTCGTGGATCGAGGGCGACGGTTGGTCGGTCGAAGGCGACGTAGCGACCGGAGTGTACAACGGCTCGGCGCAGGCCCCATCCGTTACCGTCGAAGGGATCGTTGACGGCGATGATTACGCTGTGTCGGTCGCCGATTCCTCCAAGGGTACGGACGTCGACACATACTCCGGCCTGCAATGGGATATTACCGGAGCCGACAGCGGCAATTATATAATCACGAACGACGCGTCGCTTTCGTTTGCAATCACTCCCGCGCCCCTTACCGTGACGTGGTCGGATACCGACCGTCTCGTATATAACGGAGAGGCTCAGGCTCCCGGATACAAAGTAGAAGGCTGGAAGGGCGGCGACGGCGCGATGATAGGGGACGAACAGAGCGGATACGGCGCGAACTATACGCTGACGCTTACCGGACAGGCAACGAACGCCGGTGACGATTATACCGCAACGCTGACTCTCACGACCACGGGCACGATGAACTACTACTTTGTGAACGGTAATGCCGGAGATGACGGCACTGTATCGATCTCGACGCAGTATTCCATAAGCCCTTATACTATAAGTTTAAGCGATTTGATTGCCAATGCCGATCGTTTGTATGAAGCGGACAGCAGCGGCGATCCGATAACGCTTACGTTCACCGCAGATAACTTTTTCGGAACGCAGATAGAGGAAATATTCTCCGTTGAAGGTAACGGAACGCAGAGCATCGCAAATTCCGATCTTACCGAGCCGTATACCATCACGCTGACTTTGATCGACAGCAATAACTATGTATGGGGCGGCGCATACAGTATAACCGGAACGTATGAAGGAAGCGATACGATATCCGGCAACGTTGCAACCGTGGTGTATTGGATAACCGCGCTGCAATACGATTTTTCGATATCGTTTGAAGGCGGCGACAGTTGGACGTATGGCGATACGGCGCATACGATCGTGCTGAACATTGAAGAAGGAGTATCTGTCGATCAGGAAAAGGCAGAATATGTTTATTATAAGACCGAGAACGGAGTGCAGACGGGCGATCCCATGAACGCAAGGCCTACGGACGCCGGCACGTATCTGGTGCGCGTAACTCTGCCGACCGACGGTACGTATTATACCGCCGTCGACACCGCAACGTTCGAGATAATGAAGCGTGTCGTATCGGTAACGATAGACGTTGACTCCGAATACGTTTACGGATCCGGTGATGATAATAATTTCACAGGCGCTTCGATCGGAACGATAAATAACAATTACAATAACGAACTGAGCTCAGCTGATTTCAGTCTCGAATACAGAGTGGAAAGCGCTGTCGATGGCAGCAGCGATCTTCCGAAGGTTTCCGGGTCGTATATCGTCACGGCGGTTTTTGCCGGGCAGCAGAACAATTATGAATTGTCGTATGAATTGTCGGCGTCGACTGCGTCGTTTAAGATAATTCCGAAAGAAATTACCATAACGATTAACGATTCGTCCGTTGTCTACGGCGACGAATTGCCGAAGTATACTCTGGCAGACAATGTGACCGTGCCCGAAGACTCCTTCGAATACGATGACGGCATAACTTCGATCGGTCTTCCCACGGCTTTTGTTTCCGGCTACACGCAGGGCGCCGATAAGGGTACGTATTATATTTATCTCAATGGACACGAGACGGATAATGCCGAGATCGAACTAGCAAATTATACCGTGACGGTCGAGCGCGGCGTACTCACCGTCGGCGCGCGCGGGATAACGGTGTCGTTCGATGTCCCGACAGGAGCGGTATACGACGGCAATGAACATGTAATCTCTGGCGTTGAGTTTAAGAACCTGTATAGCGGTTCGGATGGCGAAGTGGCTCCCGACGTCGTAATAACGTACTCCGGCGGTTATAATAATGACACGTTGCCCGAAAATGCCGGTGAATATACCTATACGATAAGCATAACGAACGATAATTATGTCCTTACCGGCATAACCGACGGCGCGCTCTCCGACAACGGCATTGTCACCGGTACGTTTGAAATAGATAAAGCCGACGTATCTGCTGTATGGACGAAGGGAACGGGCAGCGCCGATTATCATTACGAATATTCCGGAACCGATCAGACCGACGGTTGTACCGTGGATTTCGCAGGCTTTGAAAGTACTGATTCCACCGGTCGCCACAAGTTAAGCTACACTGTTTCCGGGACAGATACATCGTTTACGAATGTAGGAACCTATACGTTTACCGCCTATTTGGAAGGCATCGATGCAAATAACTATGAGCTGGTTGACGGAACCGAAACGCAGATATATTATATCGACCGTGCGGAAGTGACGCTTACTATCGATCAAAAGACTGTCACGTACGGCGATGTAGTGCCTGATCTTACATTCGACGCAAGCGAGCTGATGAATGGCGAAACTTTATCCGGAATAGGATTTGAATATGCACTTACGACGAACTATGAGCAGGGGAGCAACGCCGGCGGCGAATATTGGATATACTTCTCCGATTTTGACGGCTCTTCCGACACAATAACTTTTGATTTCGGAAACTACACTTTTACGGCGACCCGCGCCGCTCTTACGGTAAACAAGCAGCAGGTGACCGTATCTTATACCGTACCGACAGGTGACGAGGCGATATATTCCAACTCTGCAAAGGAAATTTCCGGAGTGACGTTTACGACTGCCGACGGAGGCAGCGTATACGGTTATATCGACCATACGGTAACGTATGACGGCAATACCTCTGACGGTCTGCCCGTAAACGCCGGCGAATACGCTTTTGAAATATCGGTTACCGACATCAATCATATAGTTACGGCTGTCGGCGAGAATAATACCGGTACCGTAAACGGCGGCGTTGTCAGCGACGGTTTCGTAATTACGAGCAAAGAAATTGCCGTCACGTGGCATTTCGAATCTTCTTACACGTATGACGGCACCGATCAGTCCAAGTCCGGCGAAGAGCCGGTTGTATTTGCGACCGCCGTGGACGAAGCAACAGGGTTGAATGATACGCTCGTGTATTCTATAACCGAAAACGGCGAAAGCTCCGTTAAGTTCAGAAATGCAGGGACATACGAATTTACGGCATCGTTTGCATCCGAAAACGGCAACTATATACTGACCGATACAAGCAAACAGGTTACCATATTACCTTATAAAATAACGGACATCGTGTGGTCTGATACGACGGTTGACTTCGTTTATAACGGCAGCGGACATAGTGTGACGATTAAATTTTTCGGTTTTGCTGATGACGGATCGCCTGCCGAAATTGAATTGAATTATACCGTTTCTGGCGAATCTACCATTTTCTGCGATGCCGGAGATTATACGATAAATGCGATTCGTGAGACGTCCGGCAACTATGATTACTCGGACGTGGAAAACAAGCTTTCGCAAGGATATACTATCAAACAGTCGACGTATGATATTACGTCCGATCCGACAGGTTATGACGATATTTATGACGCGGGGGCGCATAATGTTGTTACAAACAGCCCGACGGCGGTTAGCGCCACGGCTTCCGGCGAATTAGGAGTCTGGGCTTTCAGTACTACCGATAATTCCGCAACGGGCGAGGGCTATGTCGAATATCTGACCGTGACCGATGTTGCCGACAGCGGTACGATTTATTATAAACTGTATGATCCTGACGGCAATCATGAAACGCAGTACGGTTCTTTCACAGTTACGGTGAAGGCTCGTTCTCTGACGCTTTATGCGACCGCAATCACGCAGTACGGCACCGCGCTTCCGACCGGCAACGATAGTTTCATCTATACGGGCGCGGCGACGGAAGGCAAGGTGCTGGTGAGCGCGTCCGGATTCGCTCCCGACGAAGGTTTTGACAACCTTACAAAAAGCAACATAACATATACGAGCACTTATGACGCAAGCGAATATGACGGTATAGGCTCTATATATACGATAACGCTTACCGGCGGCTTTACTTCGTCTAATTACGATATTTTCTATGAATCCGGCGTCGTGACGGTAACGCCCCGCGAAGTAACCGTAACTCTCGTTCAGTCCACCGGCCACACTTACGGCAATTCTGCCGTAGATCTGTCCGATGCCGATGAAATATCGGATATAGCTGTTTTATACGAGACCGTCGAAAATGGTTTCGGTCATACGCTTACGGATATAGTGTATTATTTCAGCGTCAGCGACAGCGGCGAAATTCTTGAACTCACTACGTCCGGCAGAGATTTGAATAATGTCGGCGAGTATGATATCGTTTTGGGTGAAGGTGCATATAACGAAAATTATAGCATTAGCTTACAGGCGGGCGCGGGAAAGTATGTTATAGAGCAACGACCTATCGGAATATCGTTTACAAATACTTCCGTTACGTACAACGGCAGGGAACAGTCAATAACTGTGGCGATAAATGACGCAGATATCGTTTCAGCGGAAAATCTGACGTTTACCGTGAAATATACGGGCCGGGATACCGGAACCTCGTTCACTCTTACGAGCGATAACGGCGGCGAAAGTTGGGAGGGGACGAGTCCTGTCAACGCCGACACGTATGTTGTGACAGTCGAAGTAACCAGCACCGGAAGCAATTATCTTGCGACAAACGGATCTGCCGAATTTACGATCGCCCGGAGATCTATTACGATCAATATAGGTGATCAGAGTTCCGAATATGACGGAAAAATACCTTCCGCGCAGTCTGTTTTTGACAAGAACTGGACAATTGTGACCGGCGAGTTTGTCAACGGCGATGAGCAGCATATATCGCTGTACATTGAGGATGCGGCTAAAAATGCCGACGAGTATCGGATTTGGTTCGATTTCGGCAACGAAGACGGCGTAGAAGACAACTATTACATCAGTGCTGTCGCCGGAACTTATACTATCGAAAAAGTCGACCTTACAATCACTGCCGACAGCAAAACTCTTACTTACGGCGATCCGGTTCCCGAGTATTCGTTGACATATGACGGGCTTGTCGACGACATCGGCGATGTGGATTTCAGTGTGACTCCTTCCGCGATAAGCGACTATAATCTGTCTTCGCTCGATACCCGTAAGGTAGGAACATATCAGATCGTATTTACCGCGGAGGAGATCACTTCCACAAACTATAATATAACGCTTGTCGAAGGAACCCTGACTGTTGAAACGCGTGCGATAACGATCGACGCGGATGATCGGAGGCTGACGTACGGAGATATAAGCGAAGATTATCTTGACTCCGAATACGAGTTATCGGACAGCCGCAACGATTGGGATACTACGAAAGGCAATATCTTGGACGGCGATGATCTCGGAATAATTCTCAGTGTGGACGGCAGCGATACCGGATATGCGGTCGGGACATATTCCATAAAATATACCGCAGGCAATGCCGAAGTCGCCGAAAACTATGATATAACGTACGAAGAAGCGACTTTGAAAATCGAAAAGAAAACCCTGACCGTAACTGCGGACGGTTTCGAAATTCAGTACGGCACGGTTCTTACGTCCGATCGTTATAGTTATACGCTTTCCGGATTCGTTTACAGAGAAAATGCCGACAATGCCGGGATAAGCGGCAGCGTGACGTTTACTAACAGCGGTTACGATGTGACGTCCGATGCGGGAAGCATATTCACGATTACTCCGGACGGTGATTTGAATTCCGGTAATTACGACTTTGAGTACGTCGCGGCGTCCGGTAATATTACCGTTATTAAGCGCGAAATAACATTATCGTTTAACGAACCTGAGTATATGCTCGACGGGGTCGTATATTCCGAAATCTACGGAATGTATGACAGCGAAATAACCGCCGCTTCGGCATATGTGAATGCCGCAATTAACGGCACGGGCGGACTCGTTAATGACGATACGGCAAGCGACTACGACGATGGATCCGCAGTGAGATTGGTTTACCGCTATTACGGCACGGCTTACGACGATACTTCGTTTGACGGCGAAACGCTGCCGGATAAGGCCGGCTCTTATACGGTTTCGGTAACAATCGAAAGCAAAAACTATACCTTGTCGGAACCGGCGGAAAAAACTTACCGCATACTTAAAATGCGTCTTACTACGCCCGAATGGGATCCTTCAGCCGTAAGCGCGGAGGAGGCGGACTCCGTTTCTCCGACATTATCTTACGGCACTCTGACCGGATACGGGGATAAGACTTACGACAATACGTCCGCCGCGTATGCGATTTACTCGTCAGTTGGCGGCGACGGCGCGTACAACGTATCCCATGACGAGAGTCTGCGGGTTATAACAATGTCCGCGACTGCTACGGGCAGTTACTGGGTGATTTTAAGTCTTGTGGACTCGGATAACTTCGTATGGTCCACCGCTACCGGTTCGGATACGCCACAGGTAACCATAAGCTGGACGATTTCACAGTATACCGATAACGAAATTGAAATAACTGGGGCGGCAACTTCCGGCGGCATTCAATTTACCGTAGAGTCGGTTGAAGGCAAATATTGGTTTGTGACCGATGATCCCGATTATGTCCGTTACTTTACCGACAGCGCCGTCGATTTGATAGTGTCTGCTCATTCGACATACGGCAGTGATACGATTTATTTCGAATACTATTATGCCGGCGGTGAGCGTCTCGGCAGCGCTCCCGTCGATGCCGGAACGTATTATGTTATTGCCGTAGTCGAAGGAACGGGTATTTATGTGGGCGCAAGATCTGCTCCCGTATACTTTACTATAAGCAAAGCGTTGGTGGAGAAACCCGACGCGCCTTCGTACGAGGACTTCGTTTATAGCGGATCCAAGCTGACTTATGAAATCGCGGAAAGCGAATATTATACGGTGACCGGCAATACCGGCACCGGCGCGGGAACGTATTACGCCACGGTTACGCTTGTCTACGCGAATAACTACGAGTGGGCGGTCGACGGCGTGTCGACCGGCTCTTCCGCCGCGCTCTCGTATGAATGGAAGATCGCGAAAAAAGTGCTTACCGCTCCTTCCGATCCTGCGTCCGGAACTTATAATCACGGCAGCGCCGTATCTTCGTCGCTTACCGGTGTCGGCTACTATTACGATACCATGCGGATAACCGGCGTGTCGGCGACGGGCTCGAATGTAGGCTCCATATCCGTTTCGGGCGGGGAGTATCTGATAACCGCGGTCAATGCCGATACCTACACCATAACCGTCAAGCTCCGCGATTCCGGCAATTACGAATGGGCAGACGCGGAAGGGGATACGATTACTCTGACGTGGATTGTGAACAAATATGTCGTCGCCGCGCCTTCGGCGGGAGATCCGACGTCGATCTCGTATGACGGTTCGCAGCATTCGTATCTCGACTATTATTCCGCTTTTGCCGACAGCGAAGACAGCGCGTATTACTATCTTGACGGCATCCTTTACGCGACCGATGCCGGTTCGTACGAGTTTACTGCGGTGCTCCGCGATTCCGCAAACTACGAATGGAAGTCCGGCTCGGTAACCGAGTTCGTCTGGTATATAACCAAGGCCGCGGATAACGAGATCACCGGTCTGTCGGATTCTTACGAATGGACGTTCGGCGACGACCCGGAAGGACTTGTCGCGGAAGCGAAGTACGGCAGCGTGACGTTCGAATATTACGATGCCGAGGGCGTCAAGATCGACGAGTTCACTGATCGCACGGCTGCCGGGACATATACGGTGAAAGCGGTCGTTACGGGCACGGATAATTACGACGGCTGCGAGTTCGAAATTACGGTCGTCATTGCGCAGCGCACCGTCAGCGTGACATGGAGCGTCGACGGCAGCCTGGTATATGACGGCAGCGATCTTTCCGGCAGCGTGACGGCAGGCTATTACGATATCGACGGCGGATTCCGGACGCTCGGCTTTGACATAAACGATGATTTCATCGACGCGGGAAGTTATCTCTTCACCGTATCGCAGCTGACCGAAGGCAACTATGTCCTCGACGAAGAAACTCGCTCGCGTACGTTCGAGATTGCGCCCCTGTCCGTTACCGTGAAGGTTACTGTGAGCGCTGACAGCATGCCTTACGGCGGCGAAGTGCCCGAAGCCGGTTGGACTTACGGCGACGGCGGCAAGTTCGCCGATCGCGACAACATAAACGTCACGATCTCTCAGCCGGTGACGCGGCTCAGCGGCACGGGCACGTATACCGTAACCGCTTCGGCAAGCGGAACGCTCGGCAATTACGATATCACGTACGAGAACGCGACGATAGAAGTCACGGCGCGCAGAATCACCGTGACGGCGTTGCCTGCGGGTAGTACGTACGGCGATAACCTGGTCAATCTCACGTCTGCGTATTACGAGGTCGAAAGCGGGGAAGCCGACGGTCTCGAAATCGTCAACGGCGACGTAAACGTCGTGACGCTGTACGTCGAGGGCGCAAACGGAAGCAGAACCGATGCGGGAACTTATGACATAAAATATCTGCTCAACAACGCGAACTACGAAGTCGTCGGTTTTGTTTCGGCAGTATATACCGTATCCGCGAGAGAGGTGTCCGTAGTATGGAGTACGCCGACGTCGGACGCGATGACGTATAACGGCGTGAATAAATTCATCCACGTTTCCGCATACTATGTCAATATAGACGGGGAGGAAATTCCGCTCGAAGTTACGCCGACCGATATGACCGACGCGGGAACTTACAGTCTTACGGCTTCGTTTGCGGAGGCGGATCCGAACTATACGCTGACGGGCGCGACCGAAACTTATACGGTGTTGGCGAAACGCATATACGTGACTATAATCAACAACTCGCACGTATACGGCGACGTGGAAACCGCGACGGCTTCGTCCGACGGAATCATTGAAAACGACGCCGATTCGACCGGTCTGCTGCTTGTCTATACGGGCACGGCGTATAACGGAACGGTTTACGACGGCACGATCGGGGACGGCTGGACGCTCGGCGTCGAATATACGGTCAACGAATACGGCAACGTGGTGCCGCTGTATGCCGGCGAATATACGATTACCGTATACGCGGTGAGTATGGACGACATGGCTTCGGACGGCAACTATATCATCGCTTCGGGCGCGACCGGATCGTTCTATGTGGCAAAAGCCGTGGTTTCCTCTCCGGCCGCGGGCGACGACGGCGTGTCGCTTTCCGCAGTGTATGACGGAACGACGCTGACGGCTACGATACCCGAATCCGAATTGTACCGCGTTTCCGAGAACGAAGGCGGCGTTTCGGTCGGAATATACAGGGTTGTGCTTACGCTTACCGACAGCGACAATTACATGTGGGAAGGCGTGACGGCGTCAGACATCACTTTGGGATTCTCCGTTACCAAAGCGGCGAATTCCGTGTCCGACGTCGAGATAACCTCGGAATTCGAATACGGCGCTTCGCCCGATCCTTCGGCCTCGTCCGCATTCGGCACGGTCGTTTACAGATATTACGTTAAATCCGGCGATACTTATACCGAAATAGCAGAGCCGCCGGCGGCGGGCACATATTACGTCCGCGCCGAGGTCGCAGGTACTTCGGACTTTGACGGCTGCGTATCCGACTACGCCGAGTTTACGATAACCAAAAAATCCGTGGCGAAACCCGTCATAACTTCCGGCGCCGTATACAACGGCGAAACGCAGACGGTAACCGTCAGCGGATTCGATCCGTCGGTTATGACGGTCACCGGCGCCGGAGCGGTATATACCATCGAAAACGGCGTGCTGACGATTACTGCTACGGAATCCGGCACATATTCGTTCGGCATAGCTCTGCGCGACAGCGATAATTACGAATGGGCGGACGGTACGACCGATACGGTGGCGCTCGATTGGACCATAGAACAGGGCGAACAGAATCTCGTCTGGCTCATTGCTGTGCTCGGCACCGTGGTGTTTGCGGAATTGCTTGCCGCAATAATTCGCGGTGTAAGCGGCAGAAAGAAGAACGGAAACGGCAGCGACGGCGGTAACGGCGGCGACGATTCCGGCAATGACGGCGATGTGGGTGGAAACGGAAACGGTCCCGAAGAAAGCGGCGAAGGCGGAGGTGGCACCGCCGTCGCCGCCGAGGACCGCGGCAACGAAGCGTTTGCGTTCCTTCCCATGATATGCGCGTCCACATTCGTACCCGCCGGGCAGATGGCTGCTATAATTGCGCTTGCGTCCGCCGCCGTCGTAATGGGCGTCATAGACGTCGTGGTGTTCGTCAGAAAAAGAAAAAAGAAGAGGCAGGATGAGGAAGCCGCACCCGAGGAAACGCCGCAGGAAGAGCCGTCGGAGGCCGCGTATGCGGAAGAACCCGCTCCGGATATCTCTGCGGAAGAGCCTGCCGCGCCCGAAATAGCGGCGGCTGTAATCGGCGCGGAATCGCCCGCGGACGAAGAACCTGCGCGTACGGAGCCTGCGGCCGAAGCGCCGTCCGAAGAGCTTCCGCCCGAAGAGATCCCGGCGGTTGTCACCGCGGAAACGGCGGTTCAGCCGCCCGAAGAGGAGGACGCCGAGCAGGATGACGACGACAACGATTTCGAAAACGACTCCGACGTAGAGATAATAGAGTGCGTGGAGGTTCTGCCTGACGAGCCTGCGGAAAACGAAACGGCCGACGTCGCCGCGGTTGCCGTACCTGTCCGCAGAAAGATCGTCGTTCGCTATAAATTCAGTTTCAGGGCAAAGCTGATACAGGCTCCGCGCGAGTTGCAGGCGCGCTTCGGAGAATTCGCGGACGAAGCGAGGGCGTACAAAAAAGTAAAGTTTACCGTAAGCTGGAAGCAGGTGCGCATATATTCGGGAAGAAACACGCTTGCGCTTGTGCTCTTCAAGGGGCGCAAAATCTGTGTCGCCTTCGCGTTGGATCCTGCCGAATACGCGGAATCGAAATACGGCGGCATAGACGTCTCTTCCGTAAAACGGTTCGCGAAAACGCCGTATCTTCTCAAACTTACCAGCGCGCGAAAGACACGTTATGCGAAAGAGCTGTTCGCCGCAGTCGCGGCAAAATACGGTCTCGAAAAAGGCAGCGTCACAAAAACCGATTTTTATCTGCCGTTCCGCACGACCGAAGAGCTCATTAAAGTCAATCTCGTCAAACTGCTTTCCAGCGGCGATATAACCGGTGATGCGGAGGTTGTAAAAGCGGATATAGCCGATCTTATACGCGATAAGATTACGCTTGCCGAAGCCGGCATTTCGCTGAGCGATGAGGTCGCCGCCGAATATATGGAAACAGCCGACGATATGGCCGCGGTACGCAAACCCGTTTCACGCGGCCGCAGAGCCATAATAAATATCGATACGCTCGCGCAGAATTTCGCCGCGGAAGACGTCGTTACTCTCGACGCGCTGAAAGAAAAGAAACTCGTGCCTTCGGGCGCCGGATCACTGAAAGTTCTTGCCCGCGGACTGCTTGACAAACCGCTGACCGTCGAGGCCGACGATTTCTCGATAGACGCCGTGAAAATGATACTTCTGACCGGCGGAAGACCGGTAAAAATCTGATAACCGCGCATATCGTCGCGCCGCCGTTTCATCGGCCGCCCTCGCCGATCCCGAGGATGCCGCAGGTCTGCTTACCCGTACATACAACGGTTATTATTGGGCGCACGCATGATATTGTGAGGCATATCGAACGAAAAATGCAACACTCCCCGAAGCCCTTGCGGACTCCGGGGAGTGTTTTAAGTGTAAGTGTGTAACCGGTTTATTATATTCTTGCGACTCCGGTGCGGCGCGCCGCTTCCTTGACCGCGTTCGCGACCGCGTCTTTGACTGCGGGGTTGAACGAGTCGGGGATGATGTAGTCGGGACGGAGCTCGCTCTCGGGTATGACGCCCGCGATCGCTTCCGCTGCCGCGATCTTCATCTCGTCGTTGATGTCGCTCGCGCGCACGTCGAGCGCTCCGCGGAAGATGCCGGGGAATGCGAGCACGTTGTTGATCTGGTTGGGGAAGTCGCTGCGGCCGGTGCCCATGATTTTGACGCCAGCTGCAAGCGCTTCGTCGGGCATGATCTCGGGAACGGGGTTTGCCATGGCGAATACGATGGGATCGGGGTTCATGGTCTTGACCATTTCCTTGGTCAGGCTGCCGGGAGCCGACACGCCGATGAACACGTCCGCGCCCTTGATGACTTCCGAAAGGGGACCGGCTTTCTTCTCGAGGTTGGAGATCTTGGCCATTTCCTTCTTGATGTCGTTGAGACCTTCGCGGCCTTCGTATATAGCGCCCTTGCGGTCGCACAGTATGACCTTTTTGAGACCCTTGCTCATGAGCAGCTTGGTGATTGCGATACCTGCCGCGCCCGAACCGTTGACGACGACGGAGAGGTCGTCCAGCTTCTTGCCGACAAGCTTGAGCGCGTTGAGCATAGCCGCCAGGGTGACGACTGCGGTGCCGTGCTGGTCATCGTGGAAGACGGGTATGTCGCATACTTCCTTGAGCTTCTTCTCGATCTCGAAGCATCTCGGAGCGGAGATGTCCTCGAGGTTGATGCCGCCGAAGCTGCCTGCGAGCAGCTGCACGGTTTTAACGATGTCGTCCACTTCCTTGGAGCGGATGCAGAGAGGGAAGGCGTCCACGTCGCCGAACGTCTTGAACAGCGCGCATTTGCCTTCCATGACGGGCATGCCCGCTTCGGGACCGATGTCGCCGAGACCGAGCACCGCGGTGCCGTCGGTCACGACCGCGACAAGGTTGCCCCTGCGCGTATATTTATACGAAAGATCCACGTTTTCGGAGATCTTGAGGCAAGGCTCGGCAACGCCGGGCGTGTACGCTACCGCAAGTTCGTCGCGGTTGGTGATAGGCGCTCTGGTGATGACTTCGATCTTGCCCTGCCACTCCTCGTGCTTTTTGAGGGCGAATTCTTTCTTGTCCATGATTTGTATCTCCCGGAAAAATTATATTTTGAGGTTGTCGAGGAAGCTGCGTATCTGCTTTGCGGAATACTGCAGTTTTTCCATTTCGTCGTCGGTGAAATCGTAGAGCAGGTGCTGCGAAACGCCTTCGCGTCCGAGTACGGAGGGCACGCTGATGCAGACGTCGCTGATTCCGTAGTAGTCTTCGAGCAGGCTCGTGACGTTGAATATGCTGTTTCTTCCCTTGAGCACGGTAGCGCACAGCTCGCCGACGATAGCCGCGATCGCGTAGTTGGTAACGCCTTTGCGCTGGATGACCTGCGCGCCGGACGTGACGACGTCCTTGACGAGCGCGTCTTTGTCCACTTCTATGCCGCGCTTAGCGCAGTACGAATCGAAGCGCATGCCCGAAACGTGAGCCGAGCTCCATACCGCGAACTGGCTTTCGCCGTGCTCGCCCGCCATGAAGCCGTGGATGTTTCTGATGTCCGCGCCCACTTTGGTGGAAAGCAGATAGCGGAAACGCGCGCTGTCGAGCACGGTACCGGTACCGAACACGCGGCCGCGGGGAAGTCCGCTCTCTTTCTGCATGACGTATGTAATGACGTCGACGGGGTTGGAGACGACCATGATGACGCCGCCGTTATAGTGCTTCATGATGTTGGAGATGACGTCTCTCGCGATGCCGATGTTCTTTGCGGCAAGGTCGAGTCTGGTCTCTCCGGGCTTGCGGCCGGCCCGCCGTGATGAGGATGATGTCGCTGTCCTTGATGTCCTCGTAAGAACCGCTGTAAATGTTCATCGGACCCATGGTCACGAGACCGTGGCTGATGTCCATTGCCTCGCCTTCCGCTTTGACGGTGTTGACGTCGATGATGACGAGTTCGGAAACGAGTTTCTGCGTGGCGATGGAGAATGCGCAGCTTGCGCCGACTGCTCCCGCGCCGATGATGCTGATTTTCGAAGGTTTCTTTTCCATACTTTCTAACGTTCTTCTCCTTGCAAATTTTATTTTCCGGTGGTATTATAACACATTCGCAAAGCATTGTAAAAGAGTTTCGGCGCCCTGCGAAAAAAATTTTTGCAAACTTCTCATTGCTTTTTTGCTTTTCTGCCTTTTGTCTCACGGCCCGCCGTTTCCGCGCCGTTTTACGGCGTTTTCCGCCGCCGCGCGGGCGCGCCGCTTATCTTTCGCATTGTCGTAAATTGTCGTTTTGTGACGAATTTTTCACAAAAAATCTTATCCGTTTTTATAATTGCGGACACGTAAGCTGTCCGCAATTATTTGTTATAATGCGGGCGAACGGTTGTTCGAGGCGCCAGGACTTCCGTTCGTAAATACAAACAAAAAGGAGAAAAAACAATGAAAAAGACAGTATTAAGCGCGGCAATCGGCGACGGCAGACCCGATTACAGGCAGAGTTACGTAAGCGGCAGGGCGGGAAACGCCGGTTCGTACCGGGTGAATACGCGTACCGGCAGACCTGATTTCGCGAAAAATCTGTTTTCGCCCGGCGGCGAGCGCATGCCGATGTCGGTAGGCCTGTCGTTCTGGCAGTATGCCGAAAGCGGGAACTACTCGACCGGACTGCCCTCGGGCTGGAAGTTCGGTTTCCAGCAGTACGTATACGCCTCCGGCAGCGATTATCATTATATCGACGGAGATTACAGACTGCACGTGTTCAGACCGCTCGGCGACGGCAGATATTACGACTCCGAGCATACCGGCTTGGTGTTCGACCCTTCGTCGGGATCGATGACGGACGGCCGCTGCCTGACGATGACGTTTTCGGACGGCAGACTGACGCAGATTTCGGAAAAGACCGCACCCGACGGCTCGGCCGACACACTCACGGTATCGTATGCCGCGAATTCCGTAACCGTTACCGACGCAGCGGGCAGAAGCGCGACGATTACATTCGGCACGAATATAACCGTCACACGGCCTGACGGCGGCACGTATACGCTGACCGTAACCGGCGGAAGACTGACGAAGATATCCGAACCGGGCGTCGGCGAGCATACTTACTCATACGACTCGTCGGGTCGCCTGATTTCGGCTTCCGCGGCGGGAGGCGATACCGTCGAGTTCGCATACGGCGCGGACGGCAAGGTTCAGTCCGTGACGGAAAAACTCGGCTCGGCGGCGCTGAAAAAATATGCCTTCGATTACGTTCCGTACGCCACGCATGTGGATGAAACGAAGTATCCTTCCGGCTCGTCCGTGACCCGGAGCATGGCGTATACGTATGCCGACAACGGCGACGCGCTCGGCTCGTACGAGCTCTCCGACGACGAGTTTTCCGCAGTCCGGTTCCGTTCGTCCGACGACTACAAGCGATATGTAATGTATGTTAATCGGGAAGAAAGCAAAAGAGGCTGGTTTTTCGATTACGAAAGCGGCGGGGAAACCATGACGGCGGAAGGCGGCCTGTCGTACGTTATGGAGCAGTACAATTCGCTGCCTTCCATAACCGAAGGCGAGGATTACATATACTCTTTCCGCGTCGTGCCCGACGAAGCGCAGAGCACGGCCGACGCGGCCGACGTCGTCCTCGGTTTCATAAACGATTACTATGCCGATCCCGCAACGACTGTCGTACGCAGAATATACAGATCGGGCGGCGCGCAGACCGTTGTCGTGAAAATGCCGGCGGCGGATCGCTCGGCGGGCAGAACAATGCTGCTCATTCGTCCGGGCGCGGGAATAAAGTTCGAATTGTCGCATTCTTGCATAAGCAAAAACCACAAACGCAGCGATATCGACTGCGTGAATTTCGGCGCTTCCGGAGCTTCCTCATACGACGAATATACCGGCGGAGTGAAAACTACGTGGTACGAAGCCGGCGACTGCCGGGTGGGCAATGATACCGAGGCTGTCGGAATGTGCGGCAGCGACTGGCTTGCCACGCTGGAAAACCGCGATCTCGCAGACTCCGGCACGTTCATACTGTGGCACGGCGACCGCAGCGGCGCGAAACTCGTCACGTCCGGCACAAGTATTACCGCAGTGCTTGGCAATGCGACGGCGTCGAAAACGCTTGCGGAAATAAAGTACGCGACATTGTGCGAGCGCGGGACTCGCAGGATATTCGAGTACGGCTCGGCGCCGGGCGGTTACTTCCGCGGCAGAACCTCCAACACCGTCTTCAAAAACAATACGAACAAAAAGTGCGAGTATTATTACGACGCCGCATACCGCGAGGTGCGCACTGTCGACAGCCGCGGCGCGGTGACCGAATACGCTTATGACTCTTACGGCAACGTCACGCAGACTAAGACGACCGCGGACGGAAAGTCCGTAGTCCGCGACTGCGCATACGGCGCTCACGACGGCTCGCCCACGGGCGGCAGGTATCTCATAAGCGAAACCGAATATCTGCTTGGCAGCGCCAAAACCCGCAAATACCGTTACAACCAGAATACGGGCGATATGATTAAAAGTATATCGACTGCGGAGCGCGACACGGATTACGAGTATTATACCGACGGCAGCGTCAAAAAAATCTCGTCGTCAGAGGGCGGTACGCAGAACGCCAACGAATTCGTTTACGAAAACGGCAGGCTGAAAAGCATAACGCACAACAGTTTTGCTTACGACTTCGCATACAATTCATACGGCGACGTCTCGTCGGTCAAGGTCGGAAGCAAAAAGCTGCTTGATAAAACGTATACTCATTCTCCGACTGCGGATACGTCGACCGCAAAATATTCGGATACGGCATACGTCGAAAAAAAATACGACGCATACGGCAGGCATACCGAAACGACAGTAGAAGACATGGATTATTACAACATCGTTACGCAGAAGAATATTTACGGCGCGGTAACGGACGACGTTTCAGACGTAAGCAGTCCGAACGCGGCAAATTTGACGATAAACGCGGACAGTAAATTGCGAAAACGTATTGACAACGATTACGCTACGGTGTATAATTACAATAGTAGCGGTCAGGTCACGAAAGCCGAGCGTACGGACGGCGTAACGGTTACGTACGGCTACGATGCCGACGGCAGACAGACGAGCGAATACGCGAAGCTGCCCGGCAATTACGAACTGCAATATTCGTACGGTTATACCGACGGCGACGCTATAAACCCGGACAGAATAAACGGCGGTTCCGTGACCTTCAATAACGGGCTGTACCTTGAAAATACGGAAACGCGCGACAAATTCGGCAGGATAACATCGCGCGAGCGGAATTTCTCGCTTCCGGGCTACGAGGACATACTCGGCTATGTGAACGAAAAAGACACATACGAGTATGCCGCTGGCGGCGCCGGCGGTACGACGGAATACATATCCAAAGTCACGCGCGTGATTAACGGCAGCACGGAAACCGTAACATACGGCTACGACGGCGAAGGGAATATAGTCGCGCGCACCGGCAGAGCGTATACGTATGACGGACAGAACCGACTGACGCGGGAGGATAACGCAGCGTTCGGAAGAAGCTGGGAATATACGTACGACGCTGGCGGAAACATAACGTCGAAGAGGGAATATAATTACGCGAACGGAACGCGCGGCAGCCTAATAAAGACGTATAGCTACGGATACGATACGACGGTGAAAGACCGAATGACGTCGTATGACGGCCAGACGAGCACATACGACGAGCAGGGATATCCGACAGTATACCGCGGAAGCAGTATGCTGTGGAGCTGCGGACAGCTGCTGGAATATCTCGGAAAAACGTATACGTACAATGCGGACGGAGTGCGGCGAACTAAAGGCAACGTCACGTATTACTACGAAGGGACGAAACTGCTGAGCGAGCAGCGCGGCACGAAGCGCCTGCATTATCTGTACGACCACAACGGACTGACGGGCTTTGCATACGACGGAATCGAGTACATGTACG
>ERZ780203.1061-NODE-1061-length-22917-cov-53.372496_pt1 | contig 22917 bp, 19 predicted proteins | sample MGYA00511168_ERZ780203 | MGnify/ENA primary metagenome ERZ780203 (study PRJEB29588, sample SAMEA2156577) | human gut metagenome | biome: human gut; feature: human-associated habitat; material: faeces | place: Denmark | collected 2008/2010 ...
TCGAAAGCGTATTGAAATGGGGCTTGGGTTCGGTGGCGAGCGCCACGAGCTCGCGGACGAAAAGCGGGCCGTGCTCCCAGAAGCAGCGCATCAGTTCCTCTTCCCTGCGTGTCAGTTTTTCCATCATACCGGTCTTGGTTTCTGTTATCCGCCCTGCTCCGATCGGCCGGCCGGGCTTACAGGAACAAAGGTAACTAAAAAAATTTTATTTGCAACTATTTTAAATAGTTTTATAACTATATTTTTTAGTTTTGAAAAAAATAGCGGAAATACCGGAAGGAAAAGGAGCCGGGAAAGGGCAGGTAGAACAGGTAGAGCAGGTAGAGCAGGGATAGGAAAGGTTGGAGAGGTTGGGGAAAGTTGGGAAAGTTGGGAAAGAAGATTTTACAGGCCGGCAGGCATGGAAGGGCCGGCAAGCCCAGGGGGGGGGTGAAGAGGGAGACAAAAAAGCCCCGGCTTTGACAGTTCGGGATTAAACAGATGTAACGATTCGATTTATCGGGTCGTTACATCTGTTGTATAAGAGAATAGGTAACGAGAAGGCAACTGTTAATTTTCAGTTAATTGCGCTCAAATACCGCATTTCAAATAACCTATCGCAAGATACAAAAAATTTTCCGACCGGGCAAATTTCGGGACAGCCTTTGCCAATGTCAAGTCCCGGAGTGATTTGCTTCGGTATCTGATGGATCTGTTCTCCGCTTCAGACTTCCCAGAAACCGCGTTGTAGATAAATGCAGCGCGGTTTTCTTTTGGTTTTGTCATACATTTGTAATACGACCGTACAAATAGAGTAACTGCCCGCACTTTTAAGTGCGGGCAGTTACTCTTAATCGGCGATAGTTGGTAATCCTAATTCTTTGAGAAACTCATTATGGCGATCTAATGCCTCTTTCGACCGTCTTGCAATCTCTTTCAATTCGTCATTGACTTTTTGCAGGTCGATCGGCTCTTCCTCTTGGGCCGTACTGACATAACGGGTAATATTCAGATTGAAATCCTCCTGTTCGATTCGCTCCAACGAAACCCGCTTGGAATAACGTGGTTCCTCTCGGCGGAATTGGTAAGTGTCTACTATTTTTTGAATATCGTTCGGCTCGCCGTTTTCGCCTTCGCGTAATCGGTTTTGCCGCTTGTCTTTCTTATATCCTTCGCTGGCATTGATAAACAATATGTCATCTGATTTTTTACATTTCTTCAGTACTAAGATGCAAACGGGGATACCCGTGGAAAAGAAAAGGTTGGCAGGCAATCCGATAACTGCATCGAGATTACCGTCTTTCAACAATTTGGTTCTGATATTCTTTTCCACGCCCCCGCGAAATAATACGCCGTGAGGCAGAATAATCGCCATCGTACCGTCTTCCCGTAGGAAATGAAATCCATGCAATAAAAAGGCGAAGTCGGCGGCCGATTTCGGAGCAACGCCGTAATTACGGAACCGGAAATCATTTGCTAAATCCTCCTTCGGCTCCCAACGATAACTGAACGGTGGATTGGCGACTATCGCATCGAATTCGATTTTCTTCGCCGGATTCATCTCATTCAATATATCCCAGTCATTGAGGAGCGTATCTCCATGAAAAATCTCGAACTCGGAGTCCTTCACCCCATGCAGTAGCATATTCATGCGTGCGAGGTTGTAAGTCGTGATATTCTTCTCCTGTCCGTAAATCTTGCCGATGCCGCGTCTGCCGTCGCGGTTCATCTGATGACGGACATTCAAAAGTAGCGATCCGGAACCGCAAGCGAAATCGAGAACCTTGTCTATTCTCTTTTTCGGACCGGTCGTCGGATCTTGGCTGTCCAATGTCACAATCTTCGAAAGGATGGTCGAAACCTGTTGCGGAGTGTAAAACTCCCCGGCTTTCTTTCCCGAACCGGCCGCGAATTGGCCGATCAGATATTCGTAAGCATCGCCCAGAGTGTCGGAGTCATTTGAGAATTTCGCGATTTCCTCAGCGATTTTTTTGATGATCGAACACAGTTTTTCGTTTCGTTCGGCGTAATTCTTTCCTAACTTCTCCGAGTTCAAATTGATTTCCGAGAACAATCCTTGGAACGTACTTTCGAACGATTCGTTTTCAATATACTTGAAACCCTCTTGCAGGGTTTGTAACAAATCGTTACTCTGTGTTCGGGCCAATTCGGATATATTCTTCCACAAATATTTCGGCTTGATCACATAATGAATCTTGCGCCGCATCTGTTTCTCGAACTCCGAGATGTCCTCGGGATTACGGTCATACCAAATCTGCAATGGTGTCAAAACTCGGCTTTCGGCTGAATCTGTATCGGACACAGCGGGATAATCCGAACCGAGTTCTTTCTTTACGGCATCTTCGTAATTATCTGAAAGATAACGCAGAAACAGAAATGAAAGCATATAGTCGCGGAAGTCGTCCGCATTCATTGCCCCTCTGAGTTTATCTGCAATGCCCCAAAGGATTTTACCTAATTTTTGTTGTTCTATAGCGGTCATTATGCGTGTAATACGAAGTTATATTTGGTTATTATTCCATCGAAAATGTTTTTGAACAGCTCCTTATTATCTGGTACCAGTTCTTTTGCTTCATATCTGAAAACAGTTTTATGAGACAGTGTATTGACAATCCGGGCAATTTCATCCGTGTCGGTCAGGCCGATTTGTTTCAAAACATATGCAAATTGTCCTACACCCAAAAACGATGCTATATTCTCCAAAATCTGCCGTAACAATGCAAAATGATATGCGTAAATCCGGTCATCGGCAATTGCCTTTTTGAGTATTTGCAGCAATTCTAAATGATATAGAAAAACTTCGTTGTTGGGACTGTGGAAGTCGATGCCAGCTTCATCTTTTTTTAAGATATATAATTGCACTTCATTTTTGTACGAAGATGCCTTTTCACCCTTCTTGATCCAGTCGCATAAAATCGAGAATAGCCCGATATGATGTGTCGTGATAATGATTTTCCTATTCTTGAAATGGCGATCGATCAGATCCATAATCGATGAAACCGTAATGAAAATATTGTGGTCGTCCAAACTCGAAACCGGATCGTCGATAAAGAAGTGCTGCGATTGTTTCCCTTCACCGGTCCATCCGTCTATATCGAACAAGGCAAGAAAAAAACACCAGATAAATATCTGTTGCTCGCCTCGCGAGATTTTGATAGGGATGTCCTCGTTTCCTTGTTCATCGTCCTCTTTTGCCGTTTTATCCTTTTTTACAAAGAATTGTACATACTCGATACCTTGTGCCGCGTCCGGATAAAGATGGAACCGGAAATCGAATTTAGGCTTATAAGGCGTTAAATGTTCTCTTAATTTATCTTCGTCAAATAACTGATGGTATTGATTGAGTGTACTGGATTGAATCATCAATCGGATATTCTGCCCGTCGTGCTCCTCGTCATTATCCCACACAAATAGGTCTTCGCTGTATGCATTGTAATAAACACCGGCATGATTGCCTTTGTTGTTTTTCTTTGTAATGTTTTTATAGGCAACGGATAAGCGTGTTTTTCCCGTTCCGTTGAATGCGTATATAAGAACAATGTTCTTTTTTAGTTTGGCTATTTTTGTTGCTAATTGTTCCATGCTAACATTCATCTATGTTCGGGAATAGTTGCTGCATCAGTCCCTTTTTGTGGTTTCTAAGGGCTTCGAGTCGATTAGTTTGGGCTGTAATCAAATCGTCCACAGAGGAGAGACAATTGGCGATTTTTTGCTGCTCTTGTATATTGGGCAACAACAACGGGAATGCTTCTAAAATGGGCATGCGTAATGACAAAACCGTAGATTTAACGGCTTTTTGTGTTAATATAAATGAGAATGCTGTAATATAATGATACACAAATAAGGCATGGCAAGTAAAATCCTTTAACGCATATGCTCGTTGATGTAAATCAAATTTTCCAATGTAATATTTAGGGATAAATCGTCCTTCTCCTGGAATAATTATCGCCTCACAATCAAATAAGAATTTATTAGAGGCTTTTATTATCTCTGACCTATCAAATAAAGGATATTTACCATTCTGGACATTATCTTGGACATTTGATTTGCCATTAGAGATCGTACAAATTGCGCCTATCGTGGTTTGTTTCCATTCTCCTGCGTTTTGAAATTCGGGGAAACGAAGAATAGGAACAGTTTTCTCTTCGGCTGGGAAAAGTTGCTGCATCAAGCCTTTTTTATGGGCTTTCAGCTCATCAATCTTATTCTCCGCAGCCTTTATCAACGCATCTATCGAAGATAAACAATCAGCGATTTTTTGCTGCTCGTTTAGACCGATTGGAATGGGTAGTGACAAACTAATAAATTGAGCTTTCGACAGATTAAACCGAATAGCTCCTTGAGCTAATTTGTTGATCCGCTTCCGATATGTCGGACTCTGAAACAAATATTTGGCAAATTGAGGATATAAATTATTTATATCATAAGGCCTTAAAATAAAACAAAAACTATTGAGGTAAATTGTTTCAGGTAAAGGCTTTAATATTACAGAAGAAATTCCCACTTCATCAGGTGTTTCCGATGAGGTGGTAAATAAAACATCTCCTTGTTGTACACAATTTTGTTTTTCTGATTCATTGACAAATACTTTCTCGCATTTGTCGAAATCATTTACAGTATCCGAATATACTTGTTTATATGTAATATATCTTTTCCCACATCCAAAATCCGAACTATTTTTCCCCGATAATCCCGTTAACGTCTTGCCAATTTGATGCATTGGTATTTCTTTCCATTCTTGCACATCTGAAAACTCCGGAAACCGCAAGAATGGAACTACTCCTTGTTTTGTATCTTTTTCGTTAGTTTTCATAAGCCGAAAGTCCTGATATTTCGTGGCCGTCGGCCAATCGTTTCAACATGGGAACCAGATCGTCCATCAACGCCAACTCCTTTTTGGTACGCTCTCTCCAACCCAAGCCGAGCGGGGCGAGCAGGTCGCCGAGTTTTTCGCCGTCGAAAACCTCGCGCTCGACGATCTCCCGAACAAATGCATCCAGTGCCGAAAACACCAATCCGTATTTGGCGGCTATGGCCGTAATGTCTTTTTTATACTTCTCTGCTTTGAAAAGGTCATAGCCGTCTTTAATCTCCTGCTCGGTCTTGCCGTTGATCTCATCGAGGCTCTCGATGTAGGCGACGATGTCCTCCTTCTCCTCCATCAGATTCGCACTCGATGCGACGAGCGCGATAAGCTGCTCTTTGGTAATCCGCTTTTTGTCAGTACCCCGATTCGTATATCGGGCGATAAGCCCCATGATATAGTCGTAATCAATAATCGCCGATGCGAACAATACGAACTCGAAATCGAGGTCCTCAATCTGTTGGCTAACCTCTTTGCTACCTCTTTTTTCTCGCTTTTTCTTCAGTTCACGGGCCTTTTCGAGATACATCCCCTTGAAAGCCCGAAGCGTGTCTTCGGGTAATAGCGATTCGATTTTGGCTTTGTCATCCGCCTTTATATCTGTATACTGTTCCAACTGGGTTTTGAAACGTTGTACCTCTTTGAAACAGTTGATAAATCCGGCGCGAGCTTCATCGCCGCGGAGATTATTGACCTCCTCGGGCTTGCACTCCAAACCGTGCGATTGCATGTACTCTTCCAGTTTGGAAATGGCCTCCTCGTATTTTTCGATAACCTTCGGGGCCGGATCGACCAACCAAATCTGTTTCGGGTTGTCGATTTTTTCTCCCGAAAACCGGGCGATAGCTTGATCGACGGCAGTTTCTTGTCCTCGGAAGTCGAGGATATTGCCGTAAGGTTTCGTGTCGTTCAAAATACGGTTCGTGCGCGAAAAAGCCTGAATCAGACCGTGCCACTTCAGGTGCTTATCGACATACAACGTATTCAGGTATTTGGAATCGAATCCGGTCAGTAACATATCGACGACGATGGTAATATCGGTCTTATACTTATGCGGAATGTCTTTATTACTATATTTTTGAGACTTGATACGTCCTTGAACGTCCTGATAATAAGCATCGAACTCCGCAATCGAATGATTCGTCCCGTATTGTTTGTTATAATCATCAATAACCATCTTGAGAGCCGCTTTTTTCTTGCCGGGCTCCTGCTGGTTATCGAAACGCTCTTGAGGCAAATCCTCCTGAATTTGTTGCACATCCTTGTTGCCCTCGGCCGGCGGGGAGAAGACGCAAGTAATATTCAGCGGTTCGTAATCGGAATCTTTCGTCATTCTTTCCTGCTGAATCTCCTTGAACAGATTGTAGTATTCGATGGCATCATCGATTCGTTCGGTTGCCATAATAGCATTGAATCGGCGTGAATCGGTCGCTGCATCATGCCTGCTCAATATGGCGTCTACGATAGCTCGTTTTGTAAGGGTACTTCCTTTCTGTTGATTTTCGCCGTCGGGCTTGAAATAATCAATATGGAAGCGTAATACGTTTCTATCATCGATGGCGTGCGTAATCGTATAAGCGTGCAACTCTTTCTCGAAAATATCGGCGGTCGTTTTGTACGAACCCTCTTCACCGTCTATTTGCGTATAGGTTGAATTTTCGACGAAAATAGGCGTACCGGTAAAACCGAATAGTTGCGAATTAGGGAAAAACTCCTTGATCGTTTTATGATTGTGACCGAATTGAGAACGGTGGCATTCATCGAAAATGAATACGATACGCTTATTCTTCAATGGCTTCAATCGTTCTTGGTAATTCTTTTTATGCTTCGGATCAAGCGCGATGCCCAGCTTCTGAATGGTCGTAACGATTACTTTGTCGGCATAATCGTCCGACAACATCCGTCGCACCAGAGTTTCCGTATTGGTGTTCTCCTCGACGCAATTTTCCTGAAATTTGTTGAACTCCTCGCGTGTTTGACGATCCAAATCTTTTCGGTCCACGACAAACAGACATTTGTCGATGTCCGGATTGTCTTTCATCAAAGTGGAAGCCTTGAAAGAAGTGAGCGTTTTACCGCTGCCCGTCGTATGCCAGATATAGCCGTTGCCGCGATTCTCATGTACGCAATCCATAATCGCTTTTACGGCATAAATCTGATACGGACGCATGATCAGTAATTTCTGCTCGCTTGCAACCAGCACCATATAGAGGCTGATCATCTTGCCGAGTTCGCACTTGGCAAGCACAGCTCTCGAAAAGGCATCGAGGTTGGTTATTTTCGTATTTCGTTCCGTCGCGTACTGGTAGACCGGGAGGAATTGTTCGTCCGCATTGAAAGAGAAATGCTGGTTGTTGTTATTCGTGAAATAGTAAGTATTGCTTTGGTTGCTTACTATAAACAACTGAATAAAACAGAGCAGTGATTTAGTGTAGCCATTCCCCGGATCGTTTTTGTAATCCACGATCTGCTGCATGGCACGCCGCGGACTGACATCGTAAGCCTTCAATTCGACTTGTACAACTGGAATACCGTTAATGAGCAAAATGACATCGTAACGATGGTGACTGTTATCGGTATTCATCCTCAACTGGTTGATTACCTCGTAATCGTTTTTGCACCAATCTTTAATATTGACCAGCGTGTATTGTAACGGTGTTCCGTCTTCGCGAATGAATGTATTTCGTTCGCGCAATCTCTTGGATGAGGCAAAAACATCAGGATTGATGATCTCCTCGAGCAACCGATCGAATTCCGAATCGGACAATTTCACGCGATTCAAAGCCTCGAACTTCTGCCTGAAATTAGCCACGAGGGAGTTTCTATCGTGAATATCATCACGATAAACATATTTTAATTGTTCAGTCAGTTTCCGAATAAAACTTTCTTCTATTTGTTTCTCTCGAACCATATTGCTTTCATCGGGATCACAACACACCCAATTAAATACAAATGTAGTAAATTATTTGGTTATTACGCAACTGCAAGCTGCGAATATGAGACATAATTATTTCTTTTTTATCGAGTTAGCTTTGTTGGTTAAATGTTCGACTTCCCGTTCTTTCTGTCTCGTCTGTTCTTCGAGTTCGATTTTCTGACGGATAGTGTGTTCATATTCTTCAACGTCTTTTTTCATCTGACGGATTTTTGCGTTGTCGCGGTTTAATTCGAATAGCTCTTCCATTTCGGCAATGAGGTCGGGTATCGCTTCGCCTTTCATCTTTATATAGCGGTATTTCAGGTCGTTGTCGATGCGGTCATGGTTCGGTCGGGTAGCGAAATAGAGTGCCGGCGACAAGATCATACAGCTTATGAAAAAATAGCACTAATAAATGACGAATGGAGATTCAGGGCTGAAAATCACTCGGTGTTGGATTATTCTCGGCGGCAGTTCGGCGGGGATTTTGATTGCCTCGACAGATGCTTGCAGATTATCGATACCGGTTTGCGTTTTGGTATAGTTCTGCTCTATGCTCTCCAATCGTCCGGCAAACTGGATTATTATCGCCTGATGCCGCTCATGTTCTGTATATACGATTTGCACCAATCGTTGCGACAGGTCATTGTCACTTGATTATTGCGTGCTGTTTTTGCCGATAGTTCGGTCTTGATGGTTTTGACCATCGTCTCCTTGAAGCCTTCATACATTTCGTAGGACATCATATTATTTTCTTTCATGGTTGTATCGCTTCTTGTTTACAATTTCTGCTTGAGTTTGGTCATGCGTTCTCGCAAACGACGTTTCCGCTCCATTGCGGCAATCGCCATCGCTTCGGCGACGGTATTGAGCAATGCCGTGATGCGGGCGAGGTACTCTTCGGGACTCTCGCCGGGTTTGCGTTACAATTGAGCGAAGGACAATTCGACCGGCGAATTATTCGGCGGCAACGGAAGTTCGCCGATATTACCGCCGAAATTGATCGTCGGCCTATCCGTGTCGGTCTTTCCGCCACCCGTTCCGAACAGACCGGAGAAGGCCGAACGGTAGGTGCCTGCCGCCGCATGGAAGTCTTTGACAATAGCGCTTCGATGTTGGGTTTGCTGTTGCGCGTACGCAAAATGCCGATTCAGTTTCGAGAAGCTGAATTGCCGGTCGATCTTCGACCCCGAAAACTCGAAGTCGTTTTTTGAAAATAGAACGCCTTGTTTTCGGTCTGTATTTCCGCAATACTTGTAGCGGACGTTGATGCCTTGCTCTTTTAATCTACCTTCCAGATCGTTCCAACTCTTACATTTGGGCAGACATCCTTTGATCGCATCATATATTTCGTATTTGGTCTTGTCCGGTTCGCGCAATCGCTCCCGCCGCACGCTGTCCTTTCCCGGCGCAAGATGCAACCCGTATTTGCGCTCCAGTTCCCGCAATACGGACATGGAACGGTCGTATTCGTGCGAGTCGCTGATCTTCCGACCGTTCTCATCGACCCGCAACGATACGATATGAAGATGCTCTCTGGAAATGTCCTTATGCTTGAAAACGATATAGGGCTGTTGGCCGTAACCCATGCGCTCCATGTACTCGCGGGTGATGTCCCGGAGCTGCTCGTCGGTCAGTTCATCTACCGGCGAAGGATTCAGCGAGGTATGGAAGACCGTATTGATGGTTCTTCGGTTGGCTTCGAGGTATGGCCGGAAACTCTCCATGCAGGCGTCGATATCGAGACGTCCGTATCGGTCGAACGGTTCGAGCATCTTCTGCCGGAAGAGGACTTCGGCTTCGCCTTTATCTACCTTTTCCTTGTTGTAGTACAAGGCCCCTCCGGGCGAGGAGCCCGACCTTATATTCGCAACCATTCCTTAGCCTGTTTTGCGAGGTTGAGAATCTCGATACTGAGGGCTTTCAGCTCGCAGGTTCGCTGCTCCAGCATAGCGATCTGATGCGGGATCGCGACGTTGGAAAAGTGCGAATTGATGGCTTTTACAATCTGGTTGTAGTTATTCCCCAGCTTTTGAAATTGGAAATAAAAATCGTTCAGTCGGGCGACGAACTGCACTTTCGAAGGGTCGCGTCTGACGACTACAAACTCCTCGCCGAAGATTCTTTTGACGATAAACCGGCTGCGGTTATGCTCCGATCCGGATTTGCAGAGCAGTTCGTAGAAACGGATGTTCTGCTCTTCGTTAAGCCGGAAAGAGTATTTATAACCCGGCGTTCGGGGCTTCTTTCCGGTCATGTCTGTCAGTTTTCGGTTGGTATCCATAGATAGCTTGAAAAAAGGGTCGCGACTGGGGAGCGACCCCGGCCTCGCAGAGCGAGCACCTTTGTCGGACAAATGCCAATTTGTCGGACAAAGGTACAGCTCGCTACCCTCTGACGAGGGTAAGAATCCGCGGCGGAGAATCTCTGACCGAAGTTTCGAAAATCCTCCGTTACGGCTTCCGGAGCCGGGTTGGTTCCCGGTGCAATATTACAACCGTCCGGGTGCAAAAAAAAGTCCTCGGTGCGGACTGGAGCGGTCTGGAGCGGACGTCGGAGTCGAGGTATTTCAGTCGGTTGTATCTTGCAGCATGAAAGGCTGGTTTTCTTATTCCATTCATTATTCCGATATAAACCGCAAGAAATGGAAAACGGTATTTTGAATGGTTTAAAACATAAAACCGGACATACACGCTTTACGACAGTATAGCTAACAATCAATCTCAAAAACGTTCTCCCATGGATTCTTTAAAGGAAAAAGACAACCCCGCACCCAATCCTTCTAAGCGTCCCCGTATCGAAGTCGACGAGGAACTGATGCGTCAGATGATCGCCGGACAAGCTCCTTTGGACTCGAAAGTCGTCCGCAGTATTCCCGAGCCGGAAGAGGAAGATACGGACGCTTCCGAGGCAAACACATCGGAAACGGTATCCGGAGCATCGGCACCGACGACTGAAAAAACAGACGTCGACACTCAAACGACTACTGTAAAGGAGCCGGACGGATTCCGGCGTAAAAGAATTTTGCTGCCCGATTTCGAACAGACCTTTTTCGCATCGGTGGATTGCCGTAACCGCTCGGCAATCTATGTCAGTGCCCAAACCAAGCGCAGAGTGTCGGCCATCCTCCACCTGCTGGGAAACGACAATACAAGATTAACGGCTTTGGTCGACAATATACTGCGCTTTGTCATGGACATTTACCGCGACGAGCTGAATTATCTCCACGAAAAGAAGAACAACAGACGACCGTTCTGAACGAAAAAGAGAACGACGAATCGTTCAAGCGACACCGGAAGAAGATGTACGAAAAGATGGGAATAGACATTGAAGAAAAGCGGAAGCAAGGCATGAAACTTCGCTAATCATTCTTACGATTCATCTTTTCAATAAAGTCGGGATAAAACGCCCGTCCTATCGGCAGCGTCGTATCGGAGCCGCAGAGCGTAAGGCTCGTGCGGGTATAGGCGGCGATGCGGTGCAGAGGGACGATGAACGATTTATGGATGCGCACGAATGTCGCGGGCAACAGTTCCGCAAGGCTTTTCAGACTCATTTGCGAAAGCGCCGGACGCGCGCTGCACAAGTGTATGCGCACGTAATTATCCATCGCCTCGATGTAAACGATCTCCCGAAGCGGTATCTTCACGTTTTTGTATTCGACCTTGACTGTGATCGCGTCTTCTTCCGGAAAGGGCTGCCGTGTAAGTTCCCGGAGTGTTCGTAACTGTTGCGCTTTTTCGACCGCGCGGCAGAAGCGGGGATAGGAAAAGGGCTTGTGCAGAAAATCCACCGCATCGAGGTCAAACCCGTCCACGGCATATTGTGCATAGGCCGTCGTGAAGACCAGAAAAGTCCCTTTCGGGATTTCGCGAGCCAGTTCCACGCCGCTGATCTCGCCCATCCGGATGTCCAAAAACAATAGGTCAGGAGCCGCGCGCTTCACCTCGCGCATTCCAACGACAGGATCGGAATAGCATTTCAACTCCATGCCGCTCATCCGCTCGCAGTAGCGGGCAAGGACACTCAAAGCAACGGGTTCGTCGTCTATGGCGATGCAGTTCATTTCAATGCAGTTTAAGATCGAGCGTTACGCGGTATTCGTCCGCTTCTTCCCGGATTTCGAGTACATAACGGCCGGGATAAAGCAGGTCGAGCCGTTTGCGGCAGTTGGCGATGCCGAAGCCGCTCTTCTCTGCGGACGGGTGCACGACAATTGGATTGCGGGTTGCGAAATGCAACGAGTCGTCGTCGAGGGCCAAGTCGATGAAAATATCGCTCCGCACATGGGACGATACGCCGTATTTAAGTGCGTTCTCCACGAACGTGATGAGGATCATCGGGGCGATCACGGCATCGGGGCGTTCGTTGCGGCTCTCGATCGTGAGATGAACTTCGGTGCGGTCGTTCATGCGATTTTTCTGCAACTCGATGTACTGACGGATATAATCTATCTCGGCCCGAAGGGGTACTTTGTCCTTCTCGGCGTTGGTGTACATGTATTTGGTCAGCTCCATGAACTGCATGAACGCTGTCTCGGCCCGCGCCACGTCGGTCAGCATCAGCCCGTAGAGAGTGTTCAGCGTATTGAAGAGGAAATGGGGGTTGATCTGTACCTTGTAGAGGGCCAGTTCGGCCTTTTTTCGCTCGTGCTCCGCAGCCTGCCGTTCGACGATCTGACGATAAAGCTCCGCAAGCATGCCCACCGCGAAACTGAATGCCGCGACGACGACGTAGAGAAACCAAACGGCCCTCTGATGAAGGATCATCAGACCTGCGTGGGGTGTTGCATCGAATCCTTCCGGAGCATAAGGCCGGGGACGCATTCGGGGCATGGCTTGCCGGGGAATTTCGAAGCGGTAGCGGGAAATAAACCATGTTGCGACAAGGGTAACGACGATAACGGTAATGGCAGCGGCAATTTGCCGACGGTCGCGCAACAGCCGCGGAACGGCATAGTAACGGTACGTGAAATAGACGACGTAAAGCCATCCCACGAACAGCACGACGAACGGCGCGTTGCTCGCGGCCCAACGGTTTACCGGCAGCAGCCAGATCATGAAGGGCAGCAGGACAAGGCAAAAGGCCAGGTCGATCACAAGGGGCAGACGTTTGTTTGTGTGCATGCGGTTCAGCGGTTCATCCGTCTGCAAAGATAGGAAGATTCGCGCATTTGCAAAAATCCCCGGACGGTCGTTCGCCCCCGTTTTCGTGCCGTTGACCATCACATTTCGCAGCAGACTTCTTTTCTGTCTTACGACCGTGTATATTCGCTTCAGCAAACCGAAAAATTGTTATTAGTTATGAAAAAGATCGTATTGATTCTCGCGGCAATGGCGTTTGCCGGAATCATTCATCAGGCCGAAGGCGCTACTCGTCGTCCCCGTACGGCAACGATTCGGATCGGAGGCCCACGGTGGCATGTCGGAATGCGTCTGGCGAAGCGTCCGCACCGCTGCGTCGTAATCCGTTTCAGGGACATTCCATATTATTACGCTGCCGGCGTTTATTACCGCAAGGTCGGCAAGGAGTATGAAGTGATCCTGCCCGAGATCGGGATGCAGGTTCCAGAACTGCCCGAGTATGGCGTTCGAACCATCGAGACCGACGGCGGCATCCGTTTCGTCTACGACGGGGTAATCTACAAGGCCGTGCCGACAAAGAAGGGCGTGAAATACGAAGTCGTAGGATTCATGGAGTAAAAACACCTAAAAACAACGTATTATGAAAAAAATCGTATTGGCGACGCTGGCCGTATTGGCCGTATGTCGGATTGCCGCGGCACAACCCGCACAGAACCAGAAGCGGATGACCCCGCAACAACGTACCGAGCAGCGCATCGAACGCATGGATGCCAAGCTGAAACTGACCGACGAGCAGAAGGAGCAGATCCGGATGTTCTGCGCCGAGTTCAATGCCCGGAAACTCGCACCCGAAGAGCGCAAGAAAGCATTGACCGAGTTGAACGAACAGATCACCTCGGTACTGACGGCCGAGCAGGAGACGATTTATCGCAAGATGCAGAAAGAGGCCGCCGCACGCCGGAAAGCAGAAAAAAAGAAGGATAAAACGGAGTAATCCCATGTTGAGATTCGTAGCGGCTTTTCTTTTCCGGGGAATGTCTGCCGTCGCGTCGTTCGCCTTCGCCTCCGGCGATCGCGCGGCGGCGACAACCCTTCGGGAGCAAGCATTTCGCATACCGGATCGTTCGGGTAGCCCTATTTGATTTTAGGGCGTTTATGCCTAAGGATCGGCCGTCGATTAAAAAATGAAAAAAGATAAAACCATGGGAAAACTGATCTTATTTGCAACGACTGTCCTTTGCCTTTCGTGCGAATCGAAGGGCGGGGAGCCGGTGCAGCCTCAAGTTCCTGCGTGGCAGGTGCCGGAACTTCTTGCAAGCGGATTCCGGTTTACGGAGGGGCCCGCGTGGTGCGAAGACGGTTATTTGCTCTTCAGCGATCTTTCCGACAATAAAATTTATAAATGGAATGAGAACGATGGCATTACGACCTTTTTAAGCCCCAGTGAAAGTTCGAACGGCATATGCTATGACGGTACGCGGTTTTGGGTATGCCGTCATGCAGCGCGAGATATTGCCGTGCTGGGTAAAGATGGTATGATCGCATCGTTTGTCGGTTCGTATGACGGACGTAAACTGAATAGCCCGAACGACGTTACCGTAAGCAAAAAAGGAATCATATACTTCACCGATCCGGATTACGGCGTCGAACCGGAAGACAGAGAGCTGGATTTCGAAGGGTTGTATTATGCGGTGAATGACAGCGACGGAGCCATCCTTGCGGATGATTCCCTGTTGAAGCCCAACGGCGTAGCACTTTCGCCCGACCACTCGAAGTTGTATGTTTGCGAAAGCAGCTCCAATACGATCCATGTTTTCGATCTGACCTCGGAGGGGATGCCCGCAAACCGAAGAGCGCTTTGCTGCATATCCGGAGACGGAGAGGTCGATGGCATCGCCTGCCATAAGAGCGGTTATCTTTTCATCGCTTTCTCGGCAGGAGGTATCGTAATAGTTTCCCCGGAAGGAGAACAACAGGGACATATTGCATTCTCTGCAAAAGACAGGATTCGCAATCTATGTTTCGGGGAAGATGACGGAAACACACTCTTCGTAGCGGCAAGCCAGTCTCTGTATCGGGTGCGCCTGACCTATTGAAATGATGACATGATTCAAAAACAGAAGAAAAAACGGATATATGAAAAATAGTATATTATTTTGTTTTGCGGCATTACTTGCCCTCGTAGCCTGCTCGACGGACGACACTTTGGAACAGGAGCAAGCTCCTGCCGGGAATGGCCTTACCGCAGCCATCGCCGACGGACTTCACGGGAATTGGAGTAAAGGCGACAGGATAACGCTGTTTCACGACGGACAAAAGGTCAGCGTGGAAACACTGGCATCCGGCGGTACATCGGGACTTTCCGGTTCCGTCGAAGGCACGTTCACCGACAGTAATCCCTTGTATGGCGTGTATCCTGCGGAGAGCGCGGTATCTTCCGACCGGGAAAGCATGACCGTATCCGTTTCTGCCGCACAAACGGCAGGGAGCGACGGCTACGATGCGAAAGCCGCCGTATCGGTAGCCCGCACGGTCTCCGAATCCCTGACTTTCCATGCCATCGGCGGCGGCATAAAGTTGAACTTCCAGATGTCGGGCGTGACGAAGGTCGAACTGGAAAGCGTCGATGGATATGCCTTGGCTGGTACGGCTTCGATAAAGTGGGACGAACAAGGAATGCCCGTCGTCGCCGAGACGAAAAACGCTGCCTCCATTCTGGTTTTCAACGCCGCCGATAATTCCGGCCTCACTCCCGGAAAAGACTATTATATCTCTACCTTGCCTTGCGACCTTTATGGCGGGTACCGGCTTTCCATTTATAAGGACGGCTTGGTCGCCCACTATTTCGGCGTGCATCAGACCGTGGAACGGGCTGATTATATAGCTCCGACCGATTTGGTGGAAAGCGAGCTGGAGTTCGACGATCCGGACGCGCCGCTCGTGGAAGAGGAACGTCCGGAGCTGGACGCTACGACGACCGCTCTGCTGCGCCAATATCAGCAGAACCCGACGGAAGAGAACAAACAGGCCCTGTTGGATCAGATGGGACTTCGATACGATAAAGTCGTGGCACGGAAGAAAGCCAAGCTCCGTGAACTGGAGCGGGATGCGAAAACACCCGACCTCGTGGAAGAAATGCAGGAGATTGTGGACGAAATGGTCGAGAATCGGGATATTCGGCTCGAACAACAGTTCCTGCGGCTTATCGATCCCCGGAACGATGACGACCTGAATGATGCTTGGATGGTGCTGCGCGGCGCGTCCGCCCCGAATGCCTACATCGGCTATGCGCCCGTTACCAATGTTGAATATGCCACGTTCAAACAAGATTTTGTCTATGACGCGGGAAAGGAGAATTACCCGGTGGTGAACATCTCTATTGCCGAAGCTGCGGCTTACTGCGATTGGCTTACCGCACAGGACAACTCACACACCTATCGTCTGCCGACCGATGAAGAGTGGATTCTCGGTGCCGGGCACATGCCCAAGGATGTTACAATGAACTCGGGCCTTGTGGAATCGGGACTGACGCCGGTGGATGCCTACAGCCAGACGACCGGAGCCTGCGGTGGCATCGACTTCTGGGGTAACTGCTGGGAGTGGACTTCCTCAATGGACGCGAGCGGTGCGTACATCATCAAGGGCGGAAGTTGGGATTCTGAACGCGACGATTGCCGCAGCGAGAAGTCGGATGTCGTGCGGAACGGAGCGCAGGGCTACGCCAACGTCGGCTTCAGGGTCGTAAGAACAGATTCCTTTTATTAATCCTTAAAACAACATTCCAACATGAAAAAGTTACTTTTAGCAATAGCTCTCGCCATTGCGACGGGCACCGTTGTGTCCGCACAAGGGAATGACAAAGAGAATATGATCGTAGTTCCGGCAGTCCAGACGGACAAAGACAGCGGGAATAATGGCAACACCGCTACAAATTGCGGAATAAAGTTCAACATCCGGCTTTCGGGCGTAACGAAGGTCGAACTGGAAAGCGTCGATGGCAATCCGCTGGCCGGTACGGCAAGGGGCGAAACAGATGCCCTTGGGAAGCAAGCGGTAAGCGACGTGGAAAACGCCGGCACCATCATCACGTTCAAAGCTGCGGACAAGTCCGGCTTCATGCCCGGTAAGGACTATTACATCTCCACTTTGCCTTGCGACCTCTACGGAGGGTACCGGCTTTCCATCTACCGCAACGGCCTTGTGGCTCATTATTTCGGTGTGCATCAGACCGTGGAGCCGGGAACATTCATAAGTCCCGCTGACTTGGTGGAGAGTGAATTGGAGTTCGACAAACCCGGTGCTCCGCTTGTCGAAGAGGGACGACCCAAAATGGATTCCCAAACGCACAATCTTTTTATTCAGTATCGGAAAAATCCGACAGAGGCTAACCGACAGGCGTTATTGGATCGGATGGGTGTCCGCTACGACAAGGTGGTGGCGAGAAAAAAGAACAAACTCCGCGAGCTGGAGCGCGAGGCAAGAACTTACAGCATCGTGGAACACATGCAGGGGATCGTGAACGAGATGGTGCAGAACCGCGACGTTCGGATTCAGCAGCAATTCCTGCGGTTCATAGACCCGCGAAGAGACGAGAATCCCGATGACGCATGGATGGTGCTGCGCGGCGCATCGGCTCCGAATGCCTACATCGGCTATGCGCCAGTCACCAATGCCGAATATGCCATGTTCAAGTCCGGATTTACTTACGATAAAGGGAAGGAGAACTATCCGGTCGTAAATATCACGATCGACGAGGCCAAAGCCTATTGCAATTGGCTTACCGCGCAGGACAGGGAACATATCTACCGCCTGCCGAACGAGGAAGAGTGGATTCTCGGTGCCGGGCACATGCCTAAGGATGTCGCCATGAACGCCAATCACGTGGAAGTCGGACTGACGGCGGTGGATGCCTACAAGCAGTCCGCCGGAGCCTGCGGAGGTATCGACTTCTGGGGCAACTGCTGGGAATGGACTTCCTCGACCGATGCTGCTGGTTCGTATATTGTCAAAGGGGGCAGTTGGGATTCCAAACGCGACGATTGCCGCAGCGAGAAATCGGATGACGTGAGAATCGGGACACGAGGTTATGCCAATGTCGGGTTCAGAGTGGTAAGAACCGATTTCTGACACTCCCTTTCACCCCAAAAAGTGCAGTTCTGCCTGAAAATGAACTGCATTTAAATTTAATAACTGCTGATAAGAATCCGATTCGTTAAGAAAATAGGCATTATTGCAAAGGTTGTGTGCAGAGCTGGCTGATTATATTATATCTGATGTGTCAACGATAAGCCCATGGCGTCCGGGGCGCAGAAAGCCGCCTTTTCCGACGGTAGCGTTCAGCAAAACGCCGGGGATGGAAATATGCAAGGCTCGCCTTTCGGGCGATTCGCATGGCCTTGCGGATTTCCATCTCCGGTGTTTAATTCCCTGCCGGCGGAAAATTACATGAATTTAACTACCGGGTTACTGCACAACCTTGAAGATATTGTCGAGTTTCTCGCTCAACGCCGCCATATCCCGTCCGATCTTGTCATTGGTAATTTGGGCGTAGATTTGGGTCGTGGTGATATGTTTATGTCCCAGCATCTTGCTGACTGTTTCCAGAGATATGCCCTGCGCAAGCGTGACCGTCGTTGCGAAGGTATGCCTCGCCATGTGCATCGTCGGGTTGAACGACAGACCGGCATGTTTGGCAACATGACGTAACGACATGTTCATCGTCTTATAGTAGCGTTTGATCGGAAAGACTTTATTACCTTCCAGATGCAGGTCTTTATAACGGTCGTAGATCATTTCGGCAACGGGAAGGAGTTTGACCCGGAACTGTGTACCCGTCTTTTGCCGTTTGTCGATAATCCAATGATCACCGTTGTCGTCCGTATGGATGTCCGCATGGGTCAGCTTTGCAACGTCCGAATGGCTCAGGCCCGTAAAGGCGCAGAAGACGAAGACATCCCGGTTGATGCCCGTCCGGTAGTTGGGAAGTTCGACGTCCATCACGGCCTGCAGTTCCGAAGCGGACAAATAGCGCCGTTCGGCGTATTTGGGCCTGACATGGAATCCGGCGAAAGGATCGACGGCAATCCAGCCGTTCTTATACGCCGTATAGGTCATCAGACGCAGTTTCTTGACCCCGGCACAGATCGTTCCGGAAGCAAGACCCTTTACCGTGGAAAGGTAGACGACGAACTTTTCGATAAACTCCCGCTTCAGCTCTTTGAAAGGAATGTCCTTGACGTGGTATTCGTATTCGAGGAAAGCGGCAAGACGCCTACGACGCAGACAGTAATCCTCATAGGTGGAATAAGCACGATCCTTACCGACACGTTTGAGGAAGCCTGCGAGGTATTCGTCGAAGGTCTGTAACAGTAGGCGGCAGTCGTCACCCATACCTAGGAAGGCGTTGCGAACCTTTTCGGCCGTGACATACGAATCCCGGTCGCAGAGACGTTGGTATTGTTTGCCGATATTGGTCTTGATATTTTCCAACTTCTCGTTGATACGCCGGGCCTCTAAACTCTTGCCCACGGCCTTGTTGGCTTTAGTATCCCACAGGGAGATAGGTACGGAGAGTTTGCAGCTGAACTGCGACATCGTGCCGTTGATCGTAATGCGACCCATAACGGGAACCTGACCCGATTTCTCGGATTGCCTTTTCACATAGAAAAGGACTTTGAAAGTGCTGCGTTGCATGATAACTTAACTTTTTGAATTGGTTAAACGTTTAGTCAAGTTATTTGTTGCGGGGAAAAGCAGCGCAAGAAACTGAAAGCAAGCGCCTTAATGCAAAACAAAGCATTTCGGGCAGGTAACGGATAAGTAACACAACTCACCGTTCAACCTGCCCGATTTTGCTTTTTTATTGCTCGGAGCATATGCAGAAAATAGAATTAAACACCTGTAAACAAGATATTTACCCTTTTCTACATATTCGTTTACCTACAAATCCCCGGCTATTTCAGCCGGGGCATATGGATACGGGTACCAACGGGGATTAATCCTCGTCGCGGTACATGTGCTCTACGTAAACAGCGTGCTGCATCGCCTCGCGCTTGGCGATCGAAGGCTTGGTGAAATACTGGCGGCGGCGGAGTTCCTTCAGGACGCCCGTGCGCTCGTATTTACGTTTGAACTTCTTCAGGGCGCGTTCGATGTTTTCGCCCTCTTTTACCGGCATGATAATCATAGTAGTATTCTTTTTTTTGTTTTTTTAATTTCGTCGTTTACTTAAATTCCTCCGGGGTTCGCATCACCTGATACCTCGCCCCATGTCGTGTCGTTGTCCGTATCGTCAGCCCCGCTTCGGGTACCGAACCGCAGGTAAGGAGACAGCCGTGCTGCCTCTTCGCGGGTCAATATGTTGTCTTCAACCAATTCCTCAGCGGTACTCCAACCTCCTTTCAACTGTCTTGTTTTAAGTAATTTCCGAAGTTTCTGCGGCGGAATATACGGATGCCGCCTAAGGACTTTCGGGGTTGCAAAGTTAATATCAATTTTCCGAATTTCACAACTATCGCAGCAAATTTGTTTCAAAATTTTCTCATAATTGCGTTCCGTGACTCCCGGAACCTCTGCGAGTTGCTCCAAACGGACAAATCCGCCGAGCCTCGCGCGGTAGTTCATGATCGACACCACCGTCCGCGCTCCGATCCCCACCACACCGCGCAGCGTCGCGGAATCGGCCGTATTGATCTCCACGGGTTCGTCGACCGGCGCAGCTCCGCGCTCGGGAAAGATAATATAGGGTTCGAGCGCCGCAGCCACCGAATCGCTCACGACATAGCAGGCGCGCAACTCCTCCATGTCGTAGATCCCGCTCAGGTCGCGCCAGCGGATGAAGGCCTCGGCCTGCCGCTTGGACAACGCCCCGATGGCCCGCAGGTAACGCGCCCCCACGGTGTCGATGCGAAAGCGCGTGGGCGGCATGGGTTCGGGCACGACACGTCCCGTACGATACTGCCGGGGCGCGATGGCATATTTGCGCCCGATACGGATATAGGGAGCCAGGCGGCGGTAGATCGAATCGCTGATGCCGTAGCAAAGCGTCACATCCTCCGGGATACGGAAGATCTTCCCCGCAGCGCGGTACTTCAGCAGGCTCACGGCTTCGTGCTTCGACAGGCCCAGCCGCCGAAGTCCGTCGTAGTCCACGGTATTGGGGTCGAACGGCCGCAGATCAACCGAATCGGCCCGCCCTTCCATCTCCATCCCGGCCACAAAAGCTGCTTGGGGATCGGCCTTGGGACGCAGGAGCACGATGCCGCCTATAAGCAATCCCGCCAGCGGCAGGAATACCGCCACGGCGCGGATTTCACGGTCTGAAAAAAATTTTGCCATATGCAGAAACTATTTATCACCGGTCATCCCCCGGCAGGATGCCCTGAAAACAACCCCGGCACCACGAAATGGGCTACGGCCCCCGTCACCCCCCCCCTCAACGCCACTGCGCCCCGTCGGAGAGCAGCAGGCGGCGGTAACGCCGCGACGGCGAACCGACAAACGCCCCCAAGCCATATTCCGGCCAGCGGCGGTCGACCAAAGCGACAGTCGCTTCCGACGCAGTCACGACGTTCGGGAAACGGCCGGGGTTCTCCCCCGCCCCGGGACGTTTGCTCCGGGCGTCAATCACCAACGCCGCACCTTCCGTCCGCACATCACGCCGCGGATCGGTATTGGCCGCAGCGAGCCACAAAAGTTCGGCAGCCGTGAGTTCCGATGCCGCCGGGTCGAATACGGCGAGGTATTTCACCCCCGGCGGAACCGGCACTTCGGCGTCCGGCGCGGCGAAGGCGACCGCCACGCCCCATTTTTCGAGCAGGTCGGAGCGGTAGCCGGCCAGAAGGAGGGGCTGCCCGCCGTCACCCTGCCCGTCACAAGCCCCGGATATTGCGCCATCCGCTGCGGGACGCACGCTCTCGACACTCCGTGGGGGATCGGCAGGCACACGCGTTGCAGGCTCCTGCGGATTCACACTCCTGCCCCCGCTACCGCAGGCCGTAGCATCCAATGCAATTTTTCCGCCGAAGCCCGGCGTTGCCGTCGCGTGGTCGAGGACATCGAGAATCCCCTCGCTGCGGACTATGTCGCGCAGCGGGTCGAGGTTGCGCACGAGCCGCGCCAATGCATCCGTATCGCGCACGTCGGTTGCGGCCGGGACGACGAGCATGTATTTGTTGAACATCATCTGCCCGGCGCCCCACAGCGACTGGGCGACCTTCACGGCCTGTCCGGCATAGCGGCTGTCAATCGAAACGACGGCGATGTTATGCGCCGTTCCGGCCTCGGGCATCGTCATGTCGCGGATTTCGGGCTGCAGGGCCATGCGTATCGGCGCCAGAAATATCCGCTCCGTAGCCTGCGCGATACAGGCGTCCTCCTGCGGGGGAATCCCAACGACCGTGGCCGGGTATACCGCATCGCGCCGCCGCGTAAGGGCCGTGACGTGGAAAAGCGGATAACGGTCTTCGAGCGAATAGAACCCCGTATGGTCGCCGAAGGGGCCTTCGACGGCTTTCTCCTCCGCAGGGTCGACATAACCCTCGATCACGAAATCGCAGTCGGCCGGGACATAAATATCGTTGGTGATGCACTTCACGAGTTTCACGGGACGGCGGCGCAGGAACCCGGCCAGCAGGTATTCGTCCATATTGTCGGGCATCGGCGCCGTCGCGGCATAGGTATAGGCCGGATCGCCGCCCAGCGTCACCGACACGGGCATCCGCCGCCCGGCGCGTTTCCAGGCCTCGTAATGCCGGGCGCCCGTCTTATGAATATGCCAGTGCATGCCTGTCGTACGGTCGTCGAAGAGCTGCATACGGTACATGCCGACGTTGCGCACGCCCGTCTGGGGATCGACCGTGTTCACCATCGGCAGGGTTACGAAACGCCCGCCGTCGGCCGGCCAGCACTTCAGGATCGGAAGCGCCGCAAGCGACGCCTCGGCACCCGTCCGTACGACCTGCTGGCATTCGCCCCGCCCCGACACCGTACGCGGGAACCAGCGGGACATCCCGGCCAGCAGCGGCAACGCCCGCAGCTTGTCCGCGAACGAC
>ERZ780203.1065-NODE-1065-length-22846-cov-32.133298_pt1 | contig 22846 bp, 10 predicted proteins | sample MGYA00511168_ERZ780203 | MGnify/ENA primary metagenome ERZ780203 (study PRJEB29588, sample SAMEA2156577) | human gut metagenome | biome: human gut; feature: human-associated habitat; material: faeces | place: Denmark | collected 2008/2010 ...
TCTATTATGTGGAACCGGTAAATCAGGAGCATCCGAAGTACCAGATCAGCCGAAAACTGATTGTGCGTGAGAAAGCAACAGAAGCTCAGACAGAGGTGGCAGGGAGTGAAGCAGTGACCGAATCCGAAACCGCTGGTAGTGAACAGCAGACAGAGGAAGCGGAGGATTCTGAAGCAGACTCGGAAATTACCGATATTGACGCTGATGAATTTGATGATTTGGTAGAGCAGGCACAGAATCAGGATACCTATGATGAAGAATCAGGGTTAGAGCTTCATGATGTTTTGGAACAGGCAGGAGACGAAGGTGTGGATCTTGAGGCTATGGAAGAAGGAGAGATTGCAACATTTGAAGCAGTTTCGGCTTATTCAGCAAGAAGTACACAGCAGGTAACAATTGAAAAAGGACCACTGTATAGATATGCAGATTATAATCTTGGAACCTATCTGACAGAGCCGTACTATATCAGCTACGGAAGCGTCAGAGCAATTGCGTATTGTGTACAGCCAGCAAAGCCAGGACCTGGATCTGGAAATTATACAATTACAAAGATTGGAGACAATCAGGCGTTAGCAAAAGTGTGTTATTACGGTACAGATGCCGCAGGAAGCGAGAGTTTTTTCGCTAATAAACACACGGATTTTTCAGAAGGAAAAAGATTCATCATTATTCATATGGCTGCATCATATGCCAACGGAAGTAGTGATGCATTTTACGGAACCAATGCTACAGGAGAGGCTTTGGCAAAAGAACTCTATAATTATTGTGTGAATAAGCCGGAAATACCAGATGTAGCGATGTCATTTTCAAAGCCGGATGTAAAAGCTTATGTAGATAGAAATGTTCAGAGAACGGAGAACATTAAGTTCAACGCATCTTCCCAGCAGAAAATCACAATGGACTTACCAAAAGGAGTAAAGCTCCATAATGTATCTACTGGAACCGTAAGTGCGGCAGGTGCAAGCGTAACAATTGGAGGAGGAACCACGTTTTATCTCTCAGCTCCTCTGACACAGACAAGAGATGTAAGTGATACTTTTTCTGCAAAAATGAAGGGAAGTATTACAAAAGATTATTCAGCATATAAATTGACTACGAATGCAAGTGTTCAGGATCTGGCATTTGTATTTGGAGAAGGTGTTGCTGATGAAAAATATGTAAGCTTAAAGGTGTCATGGATTGAACAGGCTACGATCGAAATCGTAAAGAAAGACGATACAGCGAATGTCAATCTTGCAGGTGCAGTATTTGGCGTTTACAGCGATGAGGCTTGTACAAAGCTGATCACTCAGATGCCTGCAACAGATAAGAATGGAAAATCCTCTGTTACGATTATCAAGACACAGGATACCGTTTATCTGAAAGAAATCACAGCACCACAGGGATATGTAGTAAATGCAACGGCAACAAATGTAAAACTGGTAGCAAGTAAGACCTCAGCTGTAACCGTGGAAAATAAGGAGCAGCTTGCAGAGCTTACTGTTTATAAAGAAGGTCAGGTGCTTACCGGAGCAGAAGTCAGTGAGAGTGGAACCGTATTCCATTATGAGAACCGCAGACAAAAAAATGCTGTTTACAACGTGTATGCCGGAGCAGATATTGTGACTGCGTATGGTACAAAAGTGTACAGCAAAGGTGATCTGGTGAAAGAAAATCTGACAACAGGTGAGAATGGCTCTGTTACCCTGAAGAATCTCCATCTAGGAACTTATGTGGTAAAAGAAGCAAAAGCACCGGACAACTTCTATAATGGCGGCGAAGAAAAGACAGTGACGCTGACTTATGCCGGACAGAATAAAGAAGTTGTATTTGCGGATGTCACCTTCAACAATGAGCGTCAGAAAGCAGAAGTCACTGTAGTAAAACAGGATAAAGATACAAAGAAACCGCTGGAAGGTGGTATTTTCGCCCTGTATGCGGCAGACGATATCAAAAATGCAGATGGTGTAGTTGTTGTAAAGAAAGGCACCCTGATTGAGAAAGCCACTACCGGTGAGGATGGAAAGGCAAAATTCACAGCAGATCTGCCTATCAATCATTCCTATTCCGTAAAAGAAGACCAGGCACCAGAAGGCTATGTAAGAAATACAGAAGACGTGTATACGTTCAAGTTCTCTTACACCAATGATAAAGAAGCAACCGTATCTTTCGCCCATACCTTCAGCAATGACCGTGTGACAGCAAAAATCAATTTATTCAAAGTTGATAAAGAAACAGGAAAAGCCGTTCCGCAGGGCGATGCAACACTGAAAGGTGCAGTCTACGGATTATATGCCCGTGAAGATATCGTGCATCCGGATGGAGCAACCGGTGTGATTTATAAAGCAGGGGAACAGGTGGCTTCTCTTACAACGGATGAAAAAGGACAGGCTTCTGTAGATGGCTTATATCTTGGCAAATATTACGTCAAGGAGATCACACCACCGACCGGATACCTGGCAGATACAGAAGAACATGATCTTGAATGTAGTTATGAAGGTGATATGACTGCAGAAGTAAAAAGAGAATGCATTTCCAGTGAACAGGTGATCAAGCAGCCGTTCCAGATTATCAAAGCAGCCAACAATGGAAAGACCGATGCAGATCTGTTATCCGGAGCCGGATTTACAGTTTATCTGAAATCTTCCCTTACAAAGAAAGCAGATGGAAGCTATGATTTTGATTCTGCTAAACCAGTAGTGAGTGGAGAAAACGGAGCTACTGAGATTTTTACAGATGAAAAAGGTTATGCCTGCAGTATTCCATTACCATTTGGAAGCTATATTGTCCGTGAAACAACAACACCACACAATTACAAGCCAGTCGATGATTTTGAAGTGAATATCACAGAGAACCATCCGAATGAGCCACAGATCTGGCGTGTGCTTCTGGACAAAGAGTTCAAGGCAAAATTGAAAATTGTGAAAAAAGACGATGAAACAAAGAAATCCGTCCTGATTGCAGGAACAGAATTTAAGGTATATGACCTGGATAACAAAAAATATGTGGAGCAGGTAACTACTTATCCTGTGACAACCACACACAAGTCCTATTTTACAGACAGTCAGGGTTATCTGATCATGCCAAAGAACCTGAAAATCGGACATTACCGGATTGAGGAAGTCAACGCACCGGAAGGGTACACAATCAACAAGAATTATATGGAGATTGCTGTTGATGCAAACACTGCTTATCAGATGGATTCAGAAAGCGGCGATGCCATTATCACTGTTGATTACGAGAATCATCCGGTAAAAGGAAAGCTGACGATCTATAAAAAAGGTGAGATGCTGAGTGGATTCAAAAAGGATTTTGTTTATGAAGAAAAATATCTGAAAGGTGCAGAGTTTAACGTCTATGCAGCGGAAAATATCTACACACCGGATTATCAGAAAGATGAAAATGGAAACAGACAGCTGATTTATGCAAAAGATGCTCTGGTAACAACGGTAACGACCGGGGAAGACGGAAAAGCAGTTGCAGATAACCTGCCGCTTGGTTCTTACTATGTGGTAGAAAAAACAGCACCGGAAGGATTTGTTCTGAACCATGACAGATCGGATGTAGCATTTGTCTATGCAGATCAGGATACACCTGTGATCGAACAGGAAGTGACTGTTGGTGATGACAGACAGAAAGTTGCAATCCAGGTAGAAAAACAGGATGCAGAAAACGGAGCAACGGTAGAAGGTGCAGTCTTTGGCATTTATAACAAAGATGATATCAAAGCAGAAGGCAAAGTCATTGTCAACGCTGATACCCTGTTACAGGAAATGACTTCTGATAAAGATGGAATTGCTTCCTGTACGCTGGATCTGCCACTCGGACAGTATTATGTAAAAGAGTTAAAGGCACCGGCAGGATTCGTTTCTTCCGATGAAGTTCTGAATCTGGATGCTTCTTATCAGGGACAGGACGTGAAGACAGTAAAACTGAAAACAGTGAAGAAGAATCAGCCGACAACGGTTGAAATTACAAAATCAGATGTGACAACAGGTGTGGAACTGGATGGAGCAAAACTCACCGTTCTTGATAGAGAGGGGAATGTCGTAGATCAGTGGACTTCTGTAAAAGACCAGCCACATGTGATTAAACGACTGACCGTTGGGGAGGAATATACCCTTCGTGAAGAAATCGCACCGTATGGATATCTGAAAGCAACGGATGTGAAGTTCACACTGGAAGATACCGCAGAGATTCAGAAGGTAGAGATGAAAGATGAAGTGCCGACAGGACTTTTAATCATCAACAAAAATGGAGAATTTTTGGATAAAGTGACACTTCTGGACAATGTAAAAGGCACTGTGGAGCATCTCTTCGAATATGTAACCGGAAGCCTTACAGATGTGACTTTCGATGTATTTGCTGCGGAAGATATCAAAGCGGCAGATGGTGTCAGCAAAGATTATTACAAAGCAGATGAAAAAGTAGGAACTATTACTACAGATTCCAATGGTATTGCACAGATGGATAATCTCCCGGCATGCAAATACTATGTGAAAGAAGTTAAAACTGCCCATGGCTATGTATTGGATGGAGAACCGAGATATGTTGATCTTTCCTACCGTGATCAGGACACACCGGTAATCACTTATGATGAAAAATGGCAGAATACCCGTCAGAAAGTAAAGGTTACTGTTCTGAAGAAAGAAAAAGATACAGACCGTGTTCTTGCAGGCGGCGTCTTCGGCCTTTATACCAGTGAAGATATCAAAAATGTAAACGGAGATGTGTTGCTTGAGAAAGATTCCCTCATCGAGCAGAAAGCAACCGATGAGAAAGGACAGATCACTTTTGCGGCAGATCTTCCAGTAGATGGAAAATATTATGTAAAAGAGAACAGTGCACCGGACGGATTTGTGACAACGGAAGAAGTGCAGGAGTTTACCTTTGAATATGCCGGAGAAGATCAGGCAGAAGTAAGCTATGATTTTACGTTTGAAAATCAGCCGACCACAGTGGAACTGACAAAAACAGACCTGACCACAGGCAAAGAACTTCCAGGTGCACACCTGAAAGTGACGGATGCAGATGGAAATGTTGTGGATGAATGGACTTCTACAGAAGAATCTCATGTGATCAAAGAACTTGTTGTAGGTAATGAGTATACCATGACGGAAACAAAACCGGCAGACGGATATGTTACTGCAGAGAGCATTACCTTTACGGTTGAGAATACAGCTGAGATTCAGAAGCATGAGATGAAAGATGATGTGACCAAGGTTCAGATCAGCAAGACAGATATCACAGGAGATACAGAGATTCCTGGTGCAAAACTAACGATTCTTGATAAGGACGATCAGGTAGTAGAGAGCTGGACTTCCACAGAGGAGGCACACTATATTGAAAAACTGCCAATTGGTAGATACACCTTACGAGAGGAACAGGCACCAAAAGGATATCTTCTGACATCGGATGTGACATTTGAGGTGAAGGATACTGGAGAAATCCAGAAAGTGGTTATGAAAGATGATACTGCCAAGGGAAAAGTCATTCTCAATAAGACAGATAAATCATCTGGGGAACCGCTGAAAGGAGTAGAATTTGAATTCCGTGACAGCAAAGGAAAGGTCCTGGAAACCTTAAAAACAGATGCTGCCGGTCATGCCGAGAGTAAGCTGTATGAGATTGCCGCATTCAAGAACGGCAAATATGATACAGCAATCAAGTATTATCTGGTGGAGACAAAAACACTGGATGGATACACACTGGATCAGACCAAGCATGAAGTGACATTTGCCTACGCAGACGACAGTACGCCGGTTGTAGAAGTTACTTTCAATCTGACAAATGAGAAACCGGAAGTTCCGGAAACACCAAGCACACCAGATGTGCCGCAGTCCCATGAAGAGACGAAGGTATCAGATGCACCGAAGACAGGAGATAACACAAATATCTGGCTGCCGATTCTGCTTCTGCTTATCTCTACCGGAGGCATGGCAGGACTTTATATCAGCAGAAAGAAAATCAGAAAACAGTAATCCTCAGTAAAGGGGGCCCTGAATCAGTAATGCCAGTTAGCTAAAATTGGAATAAAATAGTAGGTATCCTAAAGTAATGGTAATAATGCACAATTCATAACATTGTTTTTCTATGTTTCAAAACATAAAAATCACTTGACAAATACATCAAAATTTGCGGCGCAGCCTCTTGAATATACATTTTTAGGAGGTTTTACCATGAATCACTATGCAAACTACGTTCGCAACACTCTTTTTAAAGCTATTTCAGAAATGGAACAGCAAATGGAAGATTTCGTAAAGAATCCCGGACACGATTTTTCAAGGAAAGGGAAAATGGAATTCTCCGATGTCATAAAGTTCTATATCTCATCAGGTAGCAGTGCCCTTGATGTTGAACTATGTGAATACGCAGACCGAGAAAAACTCAATTCTGAGCTTCCTATTTCAAAATCCGGCTACATTCAAAAGAGAAATAAACTAAAGCCTGACACTATGGAAAATCTGTTTCATTCTTTTAATAGAAAAATAAAGTCTAAGAAAACTTTTCAGGGTTATGAGCTTCTTGCCTGTGATGGAGCAGACCAAAATATTTTCCGTGATCCAAAAGATAAAAAGACACATTTTCCTGGAAAGAAAGAGCGTGGAACTTTTGGGTTTAATCAATTGCACATTAATGCCTTATATAATCTGCTGGATTTCAGATATGTACATACATTAATCCAATCACCATATGAGGAGAATGAATCATCAGCTCTTATTCATATGGTAAAAGATCTTCCGAGAAACAGAAAAACAATCATTATTGCAGATCGGGGATATGAAACTTACAATATTTTTGCAAATATTCAGGAAAAAGGTCTCTTCTATCTTATTAGAGTAAAAGATGTCACCAGCAATGGAAGTATCGCGGGTAGCCTTTGCCTGCCATCAAAAGGGGAATTCGATGAAGACATCACTCTTAAAATGACAAGAAAGCAAAAATATTTAAGAGAAAAAGGTTATAAATATCTTGCCAAATCGTCTCCTTTTGATTTTTTGGATTCAGAACATCCTTTTTACGAACTATCCTTCCGTATTGTCAGGATTCTTTTGCCGAATGGTAACTATGAATGCCTGATTACCAATCTGGATCGCAAAGAATTTTCGACTGAAAAACTGAAAACTCTATACAAAATGCGGTGGGGCATAGAAACATCTTTCCGAAAACTTAAATATACGATAGGTATGTCAAACCTTCATAGTAAAAATCCCGAATACATTTGCCAGGAAATATTTGGGAAACTGATTTTGTACAATTTCTGTGAGATTATTGCCAGCCATGTAGTACTGGAGCAGCGAAACAAAAAATATGAATATCGAGTAAATTTTACTATGGCAGTCTATTGCTGTAGAAGATATCTAAGAGATTCTTTGTTTAACAATATCGAACAGTTGATAAACCGAAGTCTGACACCAGTAAAGCCGGATCGACAGTATAAACGACGCGTGATTAAAAAAAGATGGATTAGTTTTACATACCGTGCCGCATAAATATCCTTTCCCTTACCGTTATATTATCAAGCAGAAGTTTTTCAGACTATCTGCTTTAAAGTGCTGCCCTTTTGTCTGATTTATCAAGTAGGAATCCTTTCAGATAGCGGGACTTATATTCTGAAGCTGCTGTAAATGATATATGCATTAAGAGCAGTCCTGTTTTCTAATTTTAGCTAACTGGCATTACCTGAATCAGGGCTCCCTTTAAAATACAAAAATTCACAGAAAGGGACAGAAAAATATGATGAAAACAATGGAAAAGAGACAGGAAGCAAGAAAGAACCAGGAGAGAACTTTAAAAAGAATGATGGCTTATCAGAAAAAAGCCGAGCAGATGGTCAGCAGGAAAAGAATGAACCATCACATGATCAGAAAGGGGTAAAAGCGTATGATGAACAGAAAAGAATTTTATGAATATGTCAAAGATAATGTAAAAGACTATTTGCCGGATTCATATCAGAATGGAGAAATCCGTATTGAAGAAGTTGCAAAAAATAATGGATTAAGGTTGACTGGCATTTCAATTCCACAGGGTGATCAAAGAGCTGTGCCGATGGTATATCTGGATTCTCTTTATATGGAATATGTCAATGGAAAAAATCTGGATTCCTGTGTGGGTGATGTGGCAGATATGCGTATTGAAGTGCAGGACAAAGCGGCATTTATCAATATGGGTCTTCCGGATATTTTGGATTATGAAAAAATGAAGGACAAATTACAGGTGAGAATCTGTGACCGGGAATGGAATGAAGAACGCCTGGCTGATAAAGTTGTTACCGAACATGGAGATTTTGCAGCATATTACGCAGTGAATGTGGAAGAAAACGAGGGAGGAATTGGTAGTATTCCGGTTACTGTCAATCTTATGAATGAATGGGGTGTGACAGCAGAACAAATCCAGGCAGATGCAGTGGCGGCAGACAGAAATCGTGGTGTTGTTTTGATGGACATGAATGAAATGATAAAATCCATGATTTTTGGTGAAGAAGCAGAAAATCTTTTGAATGAAAAACTGAATGTTGAAGCAATGGAAAATCCAATGTTCTGTCTTTCAAATGCACAAAAAATGAATGGTGCATCACTGTTACTGCAGGAAGATATTCGTAAGCAGATCGGTGAATGCCTGGGAAGTGATTATTTTGTTCTTCCCTCTTCAATTCATGAGGTGCTGATTCTTCCTGATAACGGAATGTTTGAAGTACCGGAATTAAATGCCATGGTACAGGAAGTCAATGAGACGCAGGTAGAGAGGCAGGAACAGCTTTCGGATAAGGTTCAGTTCTGTGATGGAAAGACAGCAGTTATGGAAAATGCCGAACGCAGGGAAGCACGTCTGGAGAAAGAAAAAGCAGCAGAAAAAGCAACTGGGAGAACAGAAGCAAAAGGTGGAATCCATGGAAAACTGGAGAAAGCCAAGGCGGAGATCAAAGCAAAAGGGACAGATACAATCCCAAAGAATAGGGCGAAAGACCTTGCCTCAGTATTATAACGAGAAATAACGATGATTTTGAGGGGACTGTGTGAGCAGTCCCTAATTTTATGAAGATGGAGGAGAAAAGAATATGGACTGGTGTTTATATGGTGATGATAAAAGAAAGGAAATGGATAGAGATTTAAAACCGGAATATCTTTTGGATGACTTACGGAGATATCAGGATGTATTTGGTGAAGAATTTGGTGTAAAAGAGCTTCTTATGCTGGAGGATATCCGGGTAAAGGCTATGATTGCCGGAGCACTTGCAGATATGCCGGAATTTCTTATTGATCAGATTGGAAAAGCAAGTAACAGTAGTAATTTTCCTTCTATGACAAGGGCAATGGAACGGATTGCCGATGTTGTAGAAGAAAAGTGGGAAGAAGAAAGGGAGTAACAGATGGCAAATAAATTATATGCAATGGAACTTCTGACGGAGGAAGTGGCAAAGGATGTTGCTGCCAATCCGCAGGAATGGATGCGGTTTCTAAATACTGCATCCAGGCTGTACCGGTACACTTTTCCGGAACAGCTCTTGATCTATGCACAGCGTCCGGGAGCAACAGCCGTGGCATCCATGGAAATATGGAACCAGAAGATGTACCGATGGATTAAAAAGGGTTCTAAAGGAATTGCCCTGATAGATAACACATCCGGACCAAAAACGAAACTCCGATATGTTTTTGATGTGCAGGATACTTATAAGGTAAAAAATCTGGGCAGAGATCCGCAGTTATGGAATCTTAATCCAGAAGGAGAACAACTGGTGGCAGATTATCTGCAGGAGCGGCTGGCACTGGAAGCAACAGAGGGAGGATTAGCAGAGGTTCTTCACCAGGCGGCAGAAGAAAGTGTGCAGGCCTGGTTGCCGGATGCTTTCGACGAACTGCAAATGGATGTAGCCGGCACTTTTCTGGAAGATCTGGATGAACAGAATCAGAAAGTGGAGTTCCGGGAACTGATGACAAACAGTGTCTGGTATGTGTTACTGAACCGATGCGGACTGGATGTGCAGGAATATCTTGATGCAGAGGATTTTCGTCATATTACAGATTTTAACCAGTTAAAGGTTATTGGACACCTTGGAAGTTCTGTGAATGAGATCAGCAGACCGGTATTGATGCAGATTGGACGATATGTGTTGAATGACTTGGAAAAAGATCTGAAAACGGTTGCAAAAGAAAAAGAAGTAGCTTATAATGAATTTAACACGTTAATTCGTGAAAGTAAAACAAGGAACACAGAAGATAGAGGAGAAAATAAGGAGGAAACAGAGCATGAGAGAGATCACTTACAGCCAGAATGGAGAGTACCAGATTCCGGATATCAGTCTGGAGGAGACGAGAGGAACGATCGGGAAGTACGGATTGATGAGGAAAGAGTATCTGAGAAACCACAAAGTAGCCAGATTCAACATTCTGACCTTACAGAACCGTCTGGACAGTCATCTGATGGAAATCGACAGCCAGGCAAGGCAGAGAGTAGACAACCTGATGTCAGAACTTCTGGAGAAAAACCCGGCACCGGACAAAATGGCAGACGGGATGGCATGGATCAGACACATGAACCAGATCAAAGCACAGGCAGAGGAACTGGTAATTCAGGAGATTATTTACAATTAAGTCTGTTCCCGACAGAAGAGGAACAGTTAGGAGAAATAAGGAAAGCGGCAGCTGCATTAGAACAGCCAGCCGCTTTTCTTATTTCTGATGAAGTAGTAGATGATATTCTCCGCACGGGAAGTGGACAGAAAAATACACTGTTTCATATTACGGCAAGACTGATTGAAGGTCTGGATAATGAAGAAATGCAGAACTTCCTGAAGGAGGAATATGAAACAGGTGGAAAAGGATTTACCATAGATGGACAGAAAATCAGTATCTGGTATGACAATGATGGTATCCGTATCCGACGGGGAGATTCCGCCAGAAGAAACTTTGATCGCATGGTTACGTGGGAAGAAGCGGCGGACAGAATCCGGGATATGTATGAGGATAGAAGTTACGTGGATAATCTGATTTCCAATAACGCCATTGAACAGGAGCAGGAAGAAATGACCAATCTTCTTGCACTCCATTTTCGGGATACCAGCAGAAACCGGGAGGAGCAGCAATCATATTCGGATTGGCAGGATGTCGTGCGGGAAGCTTGGACAGATTCAGCGGAAGCAGATGCAATTGCCCATCGCTTTGAATGGCTGCAGAAAGATATGGATGAGAATCCAGAAGATTATCGCAGGTGGGAGATTCAGCATAATCCGGAATATTTCCAGCGTTTTCAGGATCTCCAGAGGGAGCGTTCCTGGGTAGACCAGAAATTTACGGTCGAACGTCCGGCCCTTTCCTTTATCACACAGGATGAGATAGATGCAGTCCTTAGAAGAGGCGGGATCACTGCCGGAGGACGGAATCGGATCTATGAGTATTTCATGGAACATCACGATATAAAGGATGCAGCTGAGTTTCTGAAAAATGAGTATGGTACAGGTGGAGCAGCACCTGGGATACCGGGAGCGTATGAATCCGATGCTTCCCATGATGCGAAAGGATTAAAACTTGCGAAAGGGAAGATTGGCAGTCCAGATGTAGAAGTTCTATTAAAGTGGAATAAGGTTGCAGAACGTGTCCGTCAGCTGATTCGCACCGATGATTTCTTATCACCGGAAGAACTGGAAAAGTATGAAGAACGGCAGGAAGCACAGAGACAGGCGGATCTGGAAGGAGCTCAGCAGGCTTTGGAAGTGGAGCAGGAAGGCTCTGATCAGCAGGAAATACGAGAGGAAAATCAGGAACCGTCGGAAGTTGAGACACAACCGGAAGCAGTAGAAGATGCAGAAAAAAAGGAAGATATAACACCAGAACAGTCTGATATTCCAGCAACAAACTTCCATATCACAGATGATGAACTGGGACAGGGAACACCAAAGGAAAAGTTCCGTGCTAATATCATGGCAATCCAGCTTTTAAAGAAATGCGAGGAAGAAAACCGCAATGCCACACCAGACGAACAGGAGATTTTATCCCGATATGTAGGCTGGGGAGGTCTTGCTGATGCTTTCGATGAAACAAAATCCGCATGGGAGACGGAATATCTGGAATTAAAGACAGTCCTTACACCGGAAGAATATGCAGCAGCCAGAGCTTCTACCTTAAATGCCCATTACACACAGCCAATCGTGATTGAAAGTATGTATCAGGCGTTGGAAAATCTGGGATTTACAAAAGGAAATATCCTGGAGCCATCCATGGGTGTTGGTAACTTCTTTGGAATGCTTCCTGAGAAGCTGAACCAGTCAAAACTCTATGGTGTGGAACTGGACAGTATCAGCGGTAGAATTGCAAAACTGCTTTACCCAGATGCCAATATCCAGATTAAAGGTTTTGAGAAGACAGATTATCCGAATGATTTCTTCGATGTGGCAATCGGAAATGTGCCATTTGGAGCTTATAAAGTGAATGACAGGCAATATGACCGCTATAATTTTATGATTCACGATTATTTTCTGGCAAAGACAATCGACCAGTTGCGTCCGGGTGGTGTGGCAGCTTTGATCACAACAAAAGGAACCATGGATAAAGCATCACCGGAAGTCCGAAAGTATCTGGCAGAACGTGCCGATCTCCTTGGAGCCATCCGCCTGCCGAACACAGCATTCAAAGCAAATGCAGGAACGGAAGTCAGTGCAGATATTTTATTCTTCCAGAAGCGTGACAGCATGACAAAAGAGATGCCGGAGTGGGTGAATCTTGGAAGTGATGCCAATGGAATTACGGTCAATCAGTATTTTGCAGAACATCCGGAAATGATTCTGGGTGAGATGAAAGAGGTATCCGGTCCGTATGGTATGGAAACAACCTGTATGCCGATAGAAGGTGCTGATCTTGAAGTCCAGCTTGCAGAAGCTGTCAGGAATATTCATGGAAATATGGCACCTGCAGTTGATGTGGATGCAGAACTGGATGATGTACCAGAGAGTATCCCGGCAGATCCGAATGTTCGTAATTACAGTTATGCGGTTGTAGATGATCAGGTATATTACCGTGTTAACTCTCTGATGAATCAGGTAAAGATGCCTGCCGCTACTGCAGAACGTGTAAAAGGTATGGTGGAGATCCGAGACACGGTGCGTGAACTGATTGCCATGCAGATGGAAGAATCCGTAACAGATGAAGAAATTCACAAACAGCAGGAGAAATTGAATCAAGTATATGATGCTTACACAGCAAAGTATGGAGTCATCGGAAGTAATGCAAACAAGCGGGCGTTTTCTGATGACGCTTCTTATTGTCTGTTGTGTTCTCTGGAAGACCTGAACGAAGATGGAACATTGAAGCGAAAAGCAGACATGTTTACGAAACGAACCATCAAAAAGGCAGTGGCGGTAACCAGTGTGGAAACTGCGACAGAAGCCTTAGCATTATCATTGAATGAAAGAGCAAAGGTGGATCTGTCCTATATGGCACAGCTGACAGGAAAGACAGAAGAAAAAATCACGGAGGAACTGGTTGGAGTTATATTTAAGAACCCACTGACAGACCAGTGGGAGAGTGGAGATGAGTATTTATCTGGAAATGTCAGGGAGAAGTTAAACACAGCAAGAACCTTTGCAGAGAATCACCCGGAATTCACACCGAATGTCCGTGCATTGGAAGCAGTTCAGCCAAGAGAACTGGAAGCATCTGAAATCGAAGTAAGGATTGGGGCAACCTGGATTGAACCATCGGATTATCAGGACTTTATGAGGGAACTGCTTCATACTCCGTGGTATCTTGCACAGAAGGAGATACAGGTAAAATATTCTGAGGTGAATGGTGAGTGGCGGATTACCGGGAAAAATGCAGACAGTCCAAGAAATGCGTTTGCCTATGCAACGTATGGAACCGAGAGGGCAAATGCTTACCGGATTCTGGAAGATACACTGAATCTGAAAGATGTTCGTATCTATGATAAGAGTGTCAATGAAAATGGGGATGAGATTCGTGTCCTCAATAAAAAAGAAACTATGCTGGCATCACAGAAACAGGATGCCATGAAAGCAGCATTTAAGGATTGGATTTTCAAAGATCAACAGAGACGTGAAAGACTGGTAAGAGTTTATAATGAACGGTTTAACAGTATCCGTCCCCGTGAATACGATGGCAGTCATCTGACTTTCCCAGGAATGAACCCGGAAATTGAACTTCGCCCACATCAGAAAAATGCTGTCGCACATCAGCTTTACGGGGATAATGTGCTTCTGGCTCATGTAGTAGGAGCTGGGAAGACCTACGAGATGGTAGCGGCTGCAATGGAGAGCAAACGTCTGGGATTATCACAAAAGAATCTATTTGTCGTGCCGAACCATCTGACAGAGCAGTGGGGAGCCGAGTTCCTGCAGTTATATCCGGGAGCCAATATCCTGGTGGCAACCAAGAAAGATTTTGAACCGGCGAACCGGAAAAAGTTCTGTGCCAGAATCGCTATGGGAAACTATGATGCGATTATCATCGGTCATTCCCAGTTTGAGCGTATCCCAATCTCTGATGAGAGGCAGGAAGCCATGCTGCGGAAGCAGATTGACGATCTGGAAATCGCAATCCAGAGTGCAAGATATGAGCAGGATGGCGGCCGCTATACGGTAAAGCAGATTGAAAAGACCAGAAAAACACTGATGACAAGACTGGAGAAGCTGAATCAGAAAGAGAAAAAGGATAATGTAGTTACCTTTGAAGAACTGGGAGTGGATCATCTGTATGTAGACGAGGCACACAGCTATAAAAATGCGTTCCTTTATACAAAAATGAGAAATGTAGCCGGAATTGCCCAGAATGAAGCACAGAAATCTGCGGATATGTTCAATAAATGTCAGTACCTGGATGAGATTACCGGTGGGAAAGGCATTACTTTCGCCACGGGCACACCGATCAGTAACAGTATGACGGAGCTTTATGTCATGCAGCGGTATCTTCAGAACAGCAAACTGCAGAATATGGGACTGGGATTATTTGATTCCTGGGCATCCACATTTGGAGAGGTTGTGACCAGCATTGAACTTGCACCGGAAGGAACAGGATACCGGGCAAAATCCAGATTCGCCAGATTCTATAATATCCCGGAACTGATGAATATGTTCAAGGAGATTGCTGATATCAAGACTTCGGATCAGTTGAATCTGCCCGTGCCGGAAGCGGAATACGAAACTGTAGTATTGAAACCAACAGAACAGCAGAAAGAAATCGTAGCAAGCCTGGGAGAACGTGCGGAAGTGGTAAGAAACGGTGGTGTAGATGCCAGTGTAGACAATATGCTGAAAATTACCAATGACGGAAGAAAACTGGCACTGGATCAGCGGTTGGTCAATGAATTATTGCCGGATGATCCGGGAAGTAAAGTATCGGTCTGTGCAGAAAAAAGTTATGAGATCTGGAAAGATACAGCAGCACAGAAATCCACACAAATCATTTTCTGTGATCTGAGTACACCGAAAGGCGATGGCAGTTTCAATGTTTACGATGACCTGAAGCAGAAGCTGATAGCGAAAGGCGTACCGAAAAAAGAGATTGCTTTTATTCATGATGCAAATACAGAAGCAAAGAAGACGGAGCTGTTTGGAAAAGTAAAATCCGGGCAGGTTCGTTTTTTGATTGGTTCAACAGCAAAGATGGGTGCCGGTACCAACGTGCAGGATCGTCTGATTGCTCTGCATCATCTGGATATTGGCTGGAAACCGTCTGATCTGGAGCAGAGGGAAGGACGTATTATCCGACAGGGAAACCATAATAAAAAGGTTCATATCTTCCGGTATGTGACAGAATCCACCTTCGACAGCTACATGTGGCAGTTGATCGAAAATAAACAGAAGTTCATCTCCCAGATTATGACGAGCAAAGCACCGGTCAGAAGCTGCGAAGATGTGGACGAAGCGGCACTGTCCTATGCAGAGGTTAAGGCACTGGCAACTGGAAATCCGGCAGTAAAAGAAAAGATGGCACTGGACGTGGATGTGGCAAAACTGAAACTTTTAAAAGCCAATCACATGAATAACCAGTACCGTCTGGAAGATGATATTGCAAGAAATTTTCCACAGCAGATTGCAAAATTGACCGAGACTATTGATAGCTACAAAGCGGATATTGCCCATTATCAGGAGCATAAAATCACAGATCCGGAACAGTTTTCCATGGAGATCAGCGGCAAAGTATTTACAGAAAAGAAAGAAGCAGGAGCGGCACTATTGGCAGTCTGCAAGGACATGAAAGCAGTCGATGCAGCAATGGATATCGGAAACTATCAGGGATTCAACATGAGAATCCAGTTCGACAGCTGGAGTAAGGAGTTTATCCTGTCTGTGAAGCATGAATCGGTATCGAAAGTCCATCTGGGAGCAGATGCCCTGGGAAATATCACACGTATCAATAATCTTCTGGAAAGCTATCCGGAGAAACTGGCAGAAGCGGAGCAACGATTGGAAACGGTACAGGAGCAGCTTACAAATGCCAAAGAGGAAGTTGGAAAGCCATTCCCAAAAGAAGAGGAACTGAACCAGAAACTGGAGCGGCTGTCAGAGTTAAATGCTCTTCTCAATATGGATGAGCGGGAAGATACAGAAGCAGAACGATCAGAACCAAAAGAAGAAAGACCAGCACGTGGTTCTATCCATGAGAAATTGCAGATTTATAAAGAAAAAAGCCAGCGGGAAAGCGAGAATGGCAGGGAAAACAGAAACCGGGACTTCGGTCTGGAATAGGAAAACAGGAAAGATGGCATAATCTGGTAGAAAGAATGTTCTGCCATTTTTCAGAATACAGGAGGAATTTGTATGGCGAGAATTATGATAACAGGAAAAGAAACGCAGAAAATGCAGGAATATACGCAGGAACAAATAGACCGTGCAGAACACATGGGAATAGCAATTCCAGCGGATGTAAAAGAACAGATTTTTGAATATGCAAATCTGATTGGCGAAGAAGAGAAAGTAAGGACGCTGGTAAGAAGTCTGACAGATGCAATCAATCAGGCAGATGAAGATAGAGTAGAGAAACTTCTGGATGACGCAAAAATGGATATTCAGGACTTACCAGATCCAACCATCGGCAAGCTGGAACTTCGGGATTATGGATATACAGCAGAGGATATGGTGCCGCTTAGAAAAGAAGCAGCCCTGGATTATCACAGAATGGGTTCTAAAATTTATTGCCTGGGCAGTGATGGCAGTAAGGGAGAGTATGCAAGTAAAGAAATGATACAGGCACATGAAGGTCTGTTTGGCATGGAATCACAGATGTGGGAACGGATAAGGGATCAAGATCTGGATTATGCAGACGAAGATTTTGGAGCATTTCAGGAACCGATGAGTGTAATCGACCAGGAAGAAGCACTGAAATTATATGATGCCGGAGCAGATATCTACCTGATTACCAGTTTTTCATCACCAATTTATGTTACAGAGCGAATGGAGATTGAACGAGGCCCGGAGCATTACCAGATGTCTGCGACAGAACTGGAACGATTTCGTAATTTGGAATGGGAGATGCAGAAATATCCGCAGATTCAGTCTTTAAAAGAAGCAAATCTGCTATTAGGGGCAAGACGAACATTTGGTATTTATCAGATTAAAGATGATTCACCGGGTGAAAACTATGCGTTTATGAATATGAGCTTCATTGAAAGTCACGGAATGCAGATTAAAAAAGAAGATTATGAATTGGTCTATGTGGGAGAATTATATGGAAATATGTCGCTGGATGATATTTTTGAAAGATTCAATATTGACAGACCAGAAGACTTCCGAGGACATTCTCTGTCCGTCAGTGATATCGTGGTTTTAAATGACGGAGAAAATGTAACCGCACATTTTGTAGACAGCATCAGTTTTGAACAGTTGGATCATTTCTTGAATCTGGAAGAACAATCTCTTAGTGAACTGGCATATGAGGTGGGCGAACGGTATTTTGCAATTCAGACCACAGAAGAAGGACATGACTACTCCTTTTACGATGAAGAGTTCCGCTTGATAGATGGCGGTGTGTATGAAAATGATGAAATTTCCATCGAAGAAGCAGCAGAGGAACTTCTGGAAGAGGAAGGCTGGACGGGAGAATGCATTCGTGGAGATTATGATCTCCTTATGGAAAAAGTAGAAGAAATGGATGAAGTTGTAATGGCAGAAATTCAGAAAAGCCAGGGCGAGTATAAGCCATTGGCAAAGGTGGAAGAACTGGAAGAAGCAAATTACAACATGATCGATGACGTTCTTAATAATATGTTGCCGAAGAAAGAACCGTATCTGGAATACTTTGCTGCAGAATGTGACGAGTTCCATGATATGGGTGGTTATGAGAAGAGTACGGATGTCAATCAGATTGCCGCAGTCTATCAAAAATACAGAGAAAATCCGGAAAATGCCTATCTTGTATGTAGTATGGGTATTATCTACCGTGATCCGGAAGACAGTTACTACGATGAAGGAGAGTTTGCTGTTGTAAAAGGAGATACTGTTCATGGTGATTGCATGGATGGTATTCGTTTCTTTGGAGAGCTTCCACTGATTCGGGAAGGAATAGAAAAAATTCATGAAGCACTGCCGGACTATAAATATGTACCGATGAAGGATGTTCGGGAAGCGATGTATCCGGAGAAAATGAATACAGAACAACTGGCGGAAGCACTGGATGAGATTGCAGAAGCCTTTGATCCGTATGAATATCGTGATAATGTGGAGCAGGGAGAGAATACGGTACAGGAGGTGATGCTGGATTTACAGAGTGGCAATACGCATTCTTATATCTCTTATTTGAAGGACATTGTAGAGGAAGAATGTAATCTGTCAGTCCGTGCCGGAGTATTGATCGAGCGATTGAAGTCCTATGAACCAGAGCTTCCGAAAGATATGGAGCCGATGGTGTATGTCAATTACTGCGAGAAAAGTGAGTTCATGAATCCACGATGCCAGAAGTTATCTGATCTGAATTCCCAGACCGCAGAACAGGACAAAGCATGGTATGCTGAGCGTAATCCCAAAACCAATGAACCAACGACAACTGCACAGATGTTTGTAACGGTATATTATGCAGAAAAAGGTGACCAGATGCTGCACCATTTCAAAGGGAAAATAGATATTGGTACTGGCAACGGAGGTCTTCTCAGTCAGTTAAAGCTGCAGAATGAGATGAGACTGACGGACGAAAGCTGGATCAACTATCAGAAAGGCAAGGGGAATGAAGAGTTCCAGAAATACATGGAAGATCTGACGGATATGCAGAATCATGTTCTGCCTTATCTGCAGAGCTTTTGTAGTCTGGAAGAAAGAGGAGTACAGGAACGCCGGGAACAGCTGGTGGCAGATAAGAAAGAGAGCAGATCGACAGCGGTGATTGGAGCAGAGAAGCAGGCAAATGTCAAAGAAGCAGGGAAAGTGGAAAGGAAGTCTGTGCCACAGAAGAAAGCAGCGGTAGGAAAAGAGAAGAAGCCATCTATCCATGAACGGCTGGAAATCAATAAGAAGATTATTCAAGAAAAACAGGGAAAAGATAAGCCGGAGAGAGGAGCTGATTTGGGTGTAAGGACAGTGTAGGTGTTAGACAACTAATGAAGGGTGCAGGAAGTTGATTCCTACATCCTTTTTTAGTGCGAAAAAAGCGGTTGAATGATATAACAAAAGCAGATTGGAGAAGGTTTTATGCTGACATAAATAGTAGAGAATATTGAAATATATATGTTTTTGGGATGACCTGGAGAATTGTATTTGAAGGAAATTTCGAGTATAATGAAATTCTAAGACAATCTATTAAGACCGTAATGTTTTTAACAAACAGGGAATTCCTAAAAGGGAAGAAATTATATAACTGTATTTTATAACAGAATATGAAAGTTATTGATTGGCAATAGCATGGAAAAAGATGAAAGTTAGAATTGATACGAGGAGAAGATACTTATGGAACAGGCTGAAGTGAAATATGCTCCGGGAATGAGAATCATTGTTCGCGGCGAAGAATGGATGGTAAAAAAAGTCGAGACGAACAGTTTGGGAAATCAAACCCTATATGTTATTGGGCTTTCTCAGCTTGTAAAAGATTATGAGTCAATGTTCCTTGTGGATGTTGAAAATGATATAGAAATTGTTGATCCGGCTAAGGTTACTCTTGTACCGGATGATTCTGCTTTTTTTAGAAAGTCTAAAGTATACATAGAAAGTCAGTGGAGAAGCAAGATTCCAACTGACAATAAGATTCATATTGGAAATAAAGCTGCAATGGATTTGATGTCTTATCAGCTCGAACCAGCGCAGATGGCATTAAATAAAACAAGACAGAGAATTCTTATCGCGGATACTGTAGGTCTTGGTAAGACACTTGAAGCAGGAATACTTATGTCCGAACTTATTGCACGCGGAAAGGGAAAGAGAATACTTGTTGTAACAGTAAAGAGCATGATGACACAGTTCCAAAAAGAAATGTGGAACCGTTTTACTATTCCGCTTGTGCGCTTAGATTCATCAAGAATTCAAAGTGTAAGAGCGAAGCTTCCAACGAACTATAATCCGTTTTTTTACTATGACAAAACGATTATTTCTGTTGATACTTTAAAAAATGATTTGGATTATCGTACTCATCTTGAAAATGCATGGTGGGATATTATCGTCATTGATGAAGCACATAATGTTGCAAAAAGAGGAGATAGAAGTTCTCAGAGAAGTAAGCTCGCTTCTCTACTTGCCAATCGTTCAGATACACTCATTATGCTTACTGCTACACCTCATGATGGAAAGGGACAGTCAGTTGCTTCTCTTATGAATATGTTGGATCCGACTGCAATTGCTGATGAGGAAAACTATACAAAGGATGATATTGAAGGTCTTCTTATCAGACGTTTTAAGAAAGATATTCAGGATCAGGTATCAGGAGCATTTAAAGAACGTGTAATTACGATTGAAAGATGTGTGGCTTCTGCACGAGAAGAGGCAGCTTACGATATTTTTGCAGATATGAAATTACAGATGGACGAGTCAAGGACTAGAGGAAAAGCGGTGCAATGCTCCATAGCGGCGATTTGGTAAAAATTGAACTCATACTCGTAGTAGAGCAGGAAACGCCGCCTTTGTATCTCTGGAAGGCTCCCAACCGCCTTATAGAGCGTTTCATTCCGTTCTTCCTCAACCATGCGTTCATCAAGGCTCTTAGGCACACGCAACGCCCGTCTGTAAAGGGTTTCGTCCCATACCTCGTTAAACTCCCTGTGCCGCTCGTCCCATTAGAAAAGATTCCTGTTCCTGCGCTCCATCTGCCGAAACTCCATAAAGAACTGTTCCGACACTTCCAACTCGTGGGATTTGCCCTGCCCGTCCTTAAAGCTGATAAAATACCTTGTGCCGCTTTCCGTGGATTCCTCCCGAAGCGTGTATGCCTTAACCCTGTATGCCATCCTGTTGTCCTCCTGCAAAAAATGAGTGAGGGGATTTCCATCCCTCACCCAGTAGCCCGCAGGATGGCAGGCTGTTTTAGAAGCTATAAAATTTTCCGCAGCTTCTTCCGCAGATGGTCTAACCTCGCATAGATGGCACCAGTCGTCAAATGCACAAGCGGGGCAATCTCCTTTGTGGAATACCCCTGCATTTTCAGCAGGACGATTTTCAAGGTACGCCCGTCCACCGTGACTAATACTTGATAGAGATTTTCGCTCTCAATCTCTTCCAGTAACTCCGCAACCGTACCCACTTCCGCCTGCCGCTCCCTGCCTGCCATGTCCTCAAGATATTCCGCAACGTCATTCGTCCATCGGTAAAACCGCCTGTTGGAATTGAAGTCTGCCCTGTCCGCCATGCGTATCTGCTCAATGGTCGCTTCATCAACGCCGCACTCACGCAGCAGCTTTTCCTCCGCTTCTTTCCAGATACGCCATTTCCTGTCCTCCCGTCCGTGGTTGTATGCCATTCTTACTTCCTCCAATCAGAATTGATTGAGAGGGCAGAGAAAAGCCCCCTCATCTTCCCAAAGGAAAAAACAAGGGGGCTGAACGCCTTAAATTTTAATTTTCTATTATCTTTCTTAGTTTTATTAGGATTCTGGCTTTGCGTTTGTTTACAACGCTCTGGGTTATGCCCAACCTCGCCCCGACTTCACGCTCGGAAAGTCCGTCAAAAAAGATTGCCTGTATCAGCTCCTGTTCACTATCCGACAGCAAAGGCAGGGCGGCTTTCAGCCTGTCCACCATGACCGCATTGACAACGGTTTCTGCAATGTCCACCGCTTCATCAGTGATAAAGTCCAGAGGATTCCCCTCGCTGTCCGTAAATCCGTCGAGAGATAGCAGTCTATTCTTTGTATCTAATTTTTGCAGATAACGCCACCGTTCCTTGTCACGGTAGAAGTCTGTGTATTGCTCCCTCACGACTTCAAGCAGACAGCCTTGAATGGGGATAAACAGCTTGTCCATATAGGTCTGGTCGGATTCCCTGCAACGGCAGAACTCCGTGTAGGATAATTCCACATAGCCGCCACTTTCTCTGATATATACCTTTCTTGGTGCATATTTCACCATAAATACCTCCCATCTGAATTTTTGAAATGTAAAAAATCCAGATGGAGAGGCGGAGAACGACACCGCATATCAGAAACAGCCCTACGGCACTTTCCAACAAAAATCGACAAAAGAAAAACCGCAAAGGCTCTGTGACCTTTACGGTTATAGGAAATAGTAATTCTATTGTATGGAGATTGTACTTCTACTTTCAAGGTGAGAAGTACCGTTGCACTGGCAGAAATTTTTTTAACTGGTTTCCTGCCGTTCTCTGATATGCTATGTATTGATAAATTTTGCTTCGTATGAGCAGATAGATAACTGCCCGAAAAAAGGACATAAAAAAATCCCTCCAAATTTAAAAACAAATTCAGAGGGTAATTTAGGGTATAACAAAATAACC
>ERZ780203.1074-NODE-1074-length-22702-cov-3.883693_pt1 | contig 22702 bp, 13 predicted proteins | sample MGYA00511168_ERZ780203 | MGnify/ENA primary metagenome ERZ780203 (study PRJEB29588, sample SAMEA2156577) | human gut metagenome | biome: human gut; feature: human-associated habitat; material: faeces | place: Denmark | collected 2008/2010 ...
AAGGATAGCATATAGTATTTTGTAGAACTAACCCCTCCGTCACTGTGTGCCACCTTCTCCTATATGGCTGCGCTACACTCTGCAATGTTACGGGGCACGGCAAGGGAGGAGTTTAAAAGTAACCCTCTATTCATATAGACTGAGTCATAATAATGGGGAGAGAAGGGGAAAATTTTTTTGCGAAAAACGTCTTTTTTGCTATCTTAGTAGCGCAAAAAGGAGGTAAAAACTATGGGGAAACGAGTATATTTGGGTTTGGGCTCGAATTTGGGGAATAAGGAGCGAATCGTGAGAAAAGCCATCGACAAGGTTGGTGAACGGGTGGGAGCGGTCGTTGCCGTGTCGTCGTTCTATAAGACGGCTCCGTGGGGCTATCAATCGGTGCATACGTTCTGTAACGCTGCTATCGCAGTAGATACCGATTTATCTCCCGAAGAGGTATTATTCACCGTACAGGAAATCGAGCGGGAATTGGGTAGTAAAAAGCATCGGGAAAGAGATGGTAGTTATGTCGACCGGCTTATCGATATAGATTTACTCGACTATGACGGTTTGGTGTTGGATACTCACTCGCTGGTGTTGCCTCACCCGTATATGCACAAGCGGACTTTCGTGATGACCCCGCTTGCCGAAATAGCTCCGCAATGGGTGCACCCGGTATTGGGGAAGACGGTAACGGAGCTATTGGAAGGTTTACGGAACGAAAAGTGATTTAGCCCCAGAGTTTTATTTATATGATACGATCGGGGAAAGGCCTACAACATAGAGAGACTTTGCGTTTGCCGGTACATCTCTATTTTATGTACATTGTTTTTCGGCAAAATTGCAAATAAATTTGCTTTTGCTTTGGACTTGTACTATCTTTGTAGCCGAAAATGTGGAAGGATTTGGCTGCTTGCAACCACGGAAAAAAATGCTAAAACTGCGTTACGGGGCTTTTCGAAGCCCGTCCGGCTTTATCAAATCACCTTTGTTTTCGTGGGAATTGCGGTCTTTCTTCCTCCAATAATGTATCACTATTATTCAGGAGAGAAACCAATGAATTATTTGTTTACCTCGGAATCGGTGTCGGAAGGACACCCCGATAAAGTGGCCGACCAGATATCGGACGCTTTGCTCGACGAGTTTCTGGCGTATGACCCGAACTCGAAAGTTGCATGCGAAACCCTTGTAACGACCGGTCAGGTCGTATTGGCAGGCGAGGTTAAATCGAATGCTTATGTCGATTTGATGGAGGTTGCCCGCAGAGTGATTCACCGTATCGGATATAATAAAAGTTCGTATAAGTTCGATGCCGACTCGTGCGGTATTTTTTCGGCCATACACGAGCAGTCGGCCGATATCAATCGGGGCGTGGAGCGCGCCGAAGCGATGAGTCAGGGGGCGGGAGATCAAGGTATGATGTTCGGGTATGCTTGCAATGAGACGGATAATTATATGCCGTTGTCGCTCGATTTGTCTCACTTGTTGCTTACCGAGCTGGCCGTTATCCGCCGGGAGGCTTCGGCAATGACCTATCTGCGCAAGGGGAAGGTGACTTCGTATTTGCGTCCCGACTCCAAATCGCAAGTAACCATCGAATATAATGAACGGAACGAACCTGTGCGGGTGCATACGATCGTATTGTCGACCCAGCACGACGAATTCGTGACTCCGGCCGATGACTCGAAAGAGGCTCAGGAAGCGGCCGACCGGGAGATGTTGCAGACGATTTACAACGATGTGAAACAGGTGTTGTTGCCTCGTGTGATCGCACAACTGCCCGAACGGGTACGAACCTTGTTCGACGACCAGTTGATTTTATTGGTGAATCCTACCGGCAAATTCGTTATCGGCGGGCCTCACGGGGATACGGGATTGACGGGGCGCAAGATTATCGTCGACACGTATGGCGGCAAAGGTGGTCACGGAGGTGGCGCATTTTCGGGAAAGGATCCCTCGAAGGTAGACCGTTCGGCCGCATACGCCGCTCGTCATATTGCCAAGAATTTGGTAGCGGCAGGGGTGTCGGACGAGATTCTGGTGCAGGTGTCGTATGCCATAGGTGTCGCCGAACCGGTGAGCGTTTATGTGAATACTTACGGTAAATCGCACGTGTCGATGAGCGATGCCGAGATAGCCCGACGGGTGTGCGAGATTTTCGACATGCGTCCGAAAGCTATCGAGGAACGTTTGAAGTTGCGTAATCCTATTTATGAAGAGACGGCGGCTTACGGTCACATGGGAAGAAAACCGCAAACTGTCGTGAAGACATTCAAATCGCATTATAACCCCGAACCGATCGTTCGTGAAGTAGAGCTGTTCACTTGGGAGAAACTCGATTATGTCGAAGTCGTGAAAAAGGCTTTCGGAATGGCATGATGAGAATTCGAGCGATCGTGTATGCCAGTTTTGCCACGGTGATATGATTCCTTGATAATGGGATATTCATGGGAAATATTATATGACTATGAATTGTATAGATATAGATAGTTCGCAGCATGAACTTTACGACTCGTGGCGGAAATTGTATTCTGTCAGTTTCCCTATCTTCGAGCAGCGGACGCAAGAGCAGCAGGAAAAAGCGTTCTCGTGTGCCGATTATCATTTGGTAGGGTATAGCGAAGGGGATATGTTTGTCGGATTTATCTCCTATTGGGAGTTTGGCAGTTATAGGTATATAGAGCATTTCGCAGTGCATCAAGGATTACGAGGGCGGGGGTATGGAAGCGAAATTTTGAATGCGTTTCTCCGCTCGACCTCTAAAATTGTTTTGCTGGAAATAGATCCTATCGTCGATTCTGTTTCGAGGGCTCGTTTGAGATTTTACCGAAAGTGCGGCTTCCATGAGAACCCTTTTGCCCATACGCATCCTCCCTATCGGGAGGGTTATTCGCCTCATTCGTTGGTCGTGCTTACATCTCCCCGGTCTATAACAGAAAATGAGTACCGGATTTTTAGCACGGACTTGACCGAGGTCGTGATGCAACAAGGATAAAATTTCGAGTCCTTTTGTTCGGAGGAGTATAAAAAAGGTGTATTCAAAGAGCGGGGCTTGTAAATCGTACAAGCCCCGCTCTTTGAATATATTGTGTTTCGATTAGGAATGATGTGTTGCCCTATTGCACGGAGGCTATAAGGAGGATCTGTCGATTAGTGGGGATATCGGTTCAATCGGAAATCAGAGGGGATTGTCTTTTTATATTTCTACCCCTATATAATCTTTTTAACCCCCTCGCCCTGTGGGCACTCCCCCTATATTCTCTAACGGAAATACCCCGCAATACTACGGGACACGGCAGGGGGAGAGGGATATGCTCGATATAAACTGATTGATGTGTCTTTTCAACCCTTCTCCTTAGAAACTATTGTTTCTTCGGTGTCTCCTCTATATGGCTAACATAGTACCCCGTAATACTACGGGACACGGCAGGGGAGGAGTAGTACACTTTGTACAGAAATTTAAGCAAGAATCAACCTTTCACCGAAAAGTCCGGAATGTGTTTGTCGGCAAGTGATTGCTAAAATTCATGCCTACCCTACGGATTTTCTACTGAACTGAAAAAGCTATGTGTGAAGGAGGAATCAGTAATTGCTGAAATTCTGGGGTTTGATGACGAACCCTACTCTCAGGCGAGAATGGAATTTGTTATAGTCGAGCAGTCCTTCGCCGTAACCGTTGTAATATTGTATAAAGAAATATTGGTTTTCGTTGGGGAATAAGCGGGCATTCAGTTCGATAACGGTGTTGAAATTGAAATTCCAGCCGCTCCGCTTGGTGAGAATGACGGTAGCTCCGAACCGACGATTGTCACTTATGTAACTACCTGCTAATTGAAAAATACCGCAGTATTTGAGGATATCCCGGTTGTTCCCGCTGTCGATGATAGGTATCCATGTTTTGAATTGAAGTTCTACATTGCGATCTACGGCGAGCGCACCCATAAACGAGATTTTATTCCAACTGCGAGACCAAATGCTGTCTTTCCCGTTCGATTCATGTTCGATCAGGAGCGAGACTTGTCCGATAAGTCTATTTCGATGTATGACCAGATGCGATAGCCCTATGCCGGGATTGAAGTTGAGATCGTACATCGGGAGAGATTCTTGAAAGACATTCCAAAATGCTTTTTGCGTATAGGTTATAAAGAGGTAGGTGTCGAATGGAAGTTTACTTTTTGTAAGTCTCTGGCTGATGCTTAGTTGGAATTTTACATCGGAATTTTTATTGGTCGGTTTGCTCCCGATGGTCGTACCCCCGATGAAGTAGTTGTCTTTGTATAGTGAAAAATAAGGTCTTTTGTCCAGCTCTTCACGCACGCTGTCGGGATTGTATCGGGGGACATCGTTTCGGATTTGGGTAAAACCCGGAATGCAGAGCAGAACTATCAGCAGTAAGATAAACAATCGTTTCATATACAAATATAACAAATGGTGGGAGAAATGAAAAATGAACTTGTTCATTTTTTTATTTCGAACCGCATCTATATCCGATACATTCCGATATAGATAATTGTGCAAATATATGCTATATCGGCTTTATTTTATAGGTAAAAAGGTCGTTCTTTTTCGCCGGTTTTTCCATTGTTGTCGGGTTTTATACTTTGTTTTGCCCGGATATTGTTTTGCTCCTCCCGTAAAATCCAGTACATTTGCAAGAAATGAAAATGTTTTTTGCATGAATAAAATAGGTGCGGTACTGTGTATTTGTGTCCTTTTGCTGTCGGGTTGCGGCGGCAAGGATAACGAGTTTGTCGTGGAGGGAACTATCAATAATTTAGGAGGACGCCCTATTTATGCCGTTTATGGTCTTGAAAACGGCATTGTCGTGGATACGCTTCGTCCGCAGAATGGTTTTATCACATTCAAAAACTCGGCTTCGGCAGTTATTCCCATACAGTTTTATTATTTCGATAAAACGCCCTTGACCAAGATATATGTGCAGAACGGCGACCGGATAGAATTGTCGGGCGACGGGCAGGATCCTTTCGGGTTGAGAGTGAAAGGAAGTTCTCTAAATAAGGATTTGTTTAAGTTCAATCAAGAGAATAAAGAGTTGTTGCAGTCTTGGTCGGCAGAAAGGAACATTTCGGCATCGGGAATGAGAACCCGGCGATACGAGCAGTTGAGCAAGGAGCTGCAAGGCGTTGTGGCAAAGTATGTAGGCGAACATAAAGATTCGCCCGTGAGCGCTATTTTGTTAGATGATTATGTGTTGGGAAGGGCGAGCGATGCGTTTTGCGATTCGTTGATCGGTTTGTTGGACGACCGTGTACTGTCGGCTCCGCCGGCCGCAGCATTGGAAATGTATCGACAATTTGAAACCATACAGAAGAGTGACACCGTATTACCTTATTTATCATTGACTACGGTGGCCGATACGACCGAACTACTGAATCCCCGAGAAGCCCAAGCGACCCTGCTTTGTTTTTGGGCTGCCGAGACACCCGGAACACAGAGGTACAGCGGCTTTTTAAGGGAGATAACAGAACGATACGATTCGTTGGTGCAGGTCGTGGAAATTTCGCTGGATAGGGACAGCGCCGTGTGGAAGGAGCGAATCGAGGCCGATTCGGCCGTATGGGCCCGGCGGTGGGCGAAAGGCGGTTATCTTTATCCGGGGGTGAAAGAGCTTCATATCCAAAGCATACCTTATCTGTTGGTCGCCGATTCTTTGGGGCGGATTGTCGCCAGAGGGCTTTCGCCCGACTCTTCGAGAGTTTATATCGAACGTTTAGTAACACCATAACCTATTACTGCAAAATCTATTACTATGTTGGTGAAAGTTTTTGGCGCAGCCGTGCAGGGTATCGATGCTCTTGTAGTGACTATCGAGGTGAACTGTTCGCAGGGTATCCGTTTCTTTATGGTGGGATTGCCCGATGCAGCCGTGAAAGAGAGCCACGAGCGGATTGTCTCGGCCGTGGAACATAACGGTTACAGATTTCCGAGGAAACAGGTAATCGTGAACATGTCGCCTGCTGATATACGCAAGGAAGGGGCGGCGTATGATTTGCCTTTGGCCGTGGGGATTTTGGCGAGCGACGAGAAGATAGAAACAGGTAAATTGAGCGAGTATATGTTGATGGGGGAGTTGTCTCTCGACGGCTCCATTCTTCCTATCAAGGGGGCGTTGCCCATAGCTATCAAGGCAAGGGAGGAGGGCTTTAAGGGGTTGATTATTCCCAAAGCCAATGTTCGCGAGGCCGCGGTAGTCAATCATCTCGATGTGTATGGCGTAGAGAATATCACCGAGGTGATTCGTTTCCTGAACGGGGAGATCGAGCTGGAACCGACGGTAATCGATACTCGTGCGGAATTTTTCAGGGAATATACCCATTTCGATTTGGATTTCAGCGATGTCAAAGGTCAGGAGAGTGTCAAGAGGGCTTTTGAAGTAGCAGCGGCCGGCGGACATAACATCATACTCATAGGACCTCCGGGCGCCGGAAAATCGATGATGGCGAAGCGGTTGCCTTCTATACTACCGCCTCTCACATTGCAGGAAGCACTCGAAACGACCAAGATACATTCGGTTGCCGGACGCATGGAGCGGGGTAGTTCGCTGTTGTCGCAACGGCCGTTCCGGTCGCCGCATCATACCATATCGCCGGTAGCGTTGGTGGGCGGCGGGACTTTTCCCCAGCCGGGTGAAATTTCATTGGCACACAACGGGGTGCTTTTTCTCGACGAGTTGCCCGAGTTTTCACGTCAAGTCCTCGAAGTGATGCGTCAACCGCTCGAAGACCGCAAGATAACGATAGCACGTGCGAAATACTCGATAGAATATCCCGCCGGGGTGATGTTGGTCGCTTCGATGAATCCTTGTCCTTGCGGATATTATAACCACCCGGAGAAAGAGTGTATATGCAGCCCGGGAACGATACAACGTTATTTGGGAAAAATTTCGGGCCCTCTGCTCGACCGCATAGACATACAAGTGGAGATCGTTCCCGTCCCGTTCGAGAAAATCTCCGACACCCGTCCGGCGGAGTCGAGCGAGTCGATTCGTCGACGAGTCATTGCCGCAAGAGAAATTCAAGCCGCACGCTTTGCCGACTATCCCGGCATTCATTGCAATGCCCAAATGACTCCCCGGCTGCTGAACCAATTCGCTGTCCCCGATGAGGCGGGATTGAAACGGCTGAAAGATGCGATGAACCGTTTCCACCTGTCGGCACGGGCCTACGACCGTATTTTGAAAGTAGCACGTACCATTGCCGATTTGGAAGGTAGCGAAGGGGTACAGGTGCAACACATCAACGAAGCGGTGAATTACCGAAATCTCGACCGGGAGAATTGGGGAGATAGGTAGAAATTGTTTGTCTTGCAGACCTATATTAAAGTATAGTGAAACTCAGATATAACGATATGAAGAACATAACCGTATTTTTGGCATCCAGCGACGAGTTGAAAAACGACCGTAACAGCTTCCATTCATTGGTGGCTTCTTTGGACGAAATTTTCGAGCCTCGGGGGTATCGCATAAGGTGCAGACGTTGGGAAGATTTTTCGGCATTTTGCACCGGAAGCCGTACTCAGGACGACTACAACCGCATAGTACGTGCCAGCGATATTTGTATCTGTATGTTTCACCGCAAAGCGGGAGAATACACCATAGAGGAGTTCAATCAAGCCTTAGACGAATATGTGAAGAATCAGAGTCACCCCAAGACATTTGTCTATATTCGTGCCTTGATAGAAGGTGAAATGGAGGACGAGGCATTGAAACGATTCAAGGAAGATTTGTTCGATCGGGTGGGGCATTATTGGTGCAACTATGCCACCGACGATGCCATGAAGTTGCATTTTGTCATGCAGTTGGAGCGGATCATTCCATCGGTATCGGGCAACGCTTCCGTAACCGAGGGTAACCACTTTAAGATAGAGAACGGAGTCGTTTCGCTTTACGGCCACAAGATAGCCGAACTGGACAATCTCTCTTTTGCCGCCGAGAATCCGGAATACCTTTCGTTGAAAGAGTCCATCGCCCGATTGAATACAGAGATCGCCCGACTGAGAGCGACCGGTGTCGCCGAGCTCCAACCGATGATTGACGAGAAACAGGCGGAACTATACAAGAAACGGGAAAGTCTCAACCGATTGGAGAGCCGGCTGTTCGATCTTGCTCTATCCATCAACAAGCTGATCGGGAGCGGAACGCCGGTGAGCGAGCGCAAACGGTTGGCGATAGAGATGTTCGAGCGAGGGAACAGCAAAGGGGTCGTGGAGATTTTGAATGAAAAAGATATTGCCGCCGATGCCGCTCAGGCCCGCAAGGAGATAGAGCAAGGGAAACTACTGGTCGATTCCGGTCGGTCGCTTATCGAGGCGGGACTTCAAAAGACACGATCGTTGGCCGAGGAGTATGTTTTGCGGGCAAAGGCTTTGATGACAGACTATGCAGAGCCTCGTCGCTTCGAATTGGCTTGCCATGCCTATGAGCAGGGTATCGAGCTGATCCGTGCCAACCTTTCGGAGGAAGAGTTGGCAAAAAGTTTGTTTGAGTATGGTCATTTTTTACAGACAAACAAACGATACGATTTGGCGGAAGCTCGTTATCGAGAAAATTTAGACATTTGCCAGCGACTTGCAGCTATTAGTCCATATGCCTACGAGCCGGACTTGGCCGGTACTCAAAATAACTTAGGCGTTTTGTATAACAATACCCAACGTTACAAGGAAAGCGAGAAGATGTATCTCTCTGCCTTGAAAATTTATCAGCGACTCACGGCGGCGAATCCACAAGTGTACGAGCCGGATTTGGCAATGACACAAAATAATTTAGGTCTTTTGTATAGCGATATCCGACGTTATGAGGAGAGCGAAGAGATGCACCTCTCCGCCGTGGAGATTTATCAACGGCTCACGATAGTGAATCCACAGGTGTACGAGCCGGATTTGGCAATGGCTCAAAGTAATTTAGGTACTTTGTACAAAGATACCCGACGTTATGAAGATAGCGAGAAGCTGTGTCTTTCCGCCATGGAAATTCGACGACGGCTTGCAGCGGCAAATCCACAGGTTTACGAGCCGGATTTGGCAATGACACAATATAACTTAGGCTGTTTGTACAGCGACACCCAACGTTATGAGGATAGCGAGAAGATGTATCTTTCCGCCATGGAAATTCGACGACGACTTGCCGTGGCGAATCCACAGGTGTACGAGCCGGATTTGGCAGATACTCAGTATAACTTAGGTTGTTTGTATTACAATATCCAACGTTATGAGGATAGCGAGGAGATGTATCTCTCTGCCTTGGAGGTTTATCAACGGCTTACGGCAGTGAATCCACAAGTGTACGAGCCGTATTTAGTACGAGCGTGCAATAACCTTTCATTCTTATTTCTCGCTCAGGGCAATTTTGAAGAAGCTGAACGGTATGCCCGTGAGGGATCAAAATATGATTTTACTCATCATACTATTTATACAAATCTTGCGGCATCCCTTCTTCTTCAAGGTCGATATGCCGAGGCGGAAGAGATATACCTGCGATACAAGGAAGAGCTAAAAGAGGACTTTCTCTCGGATTTCGAAGATTTCTATCGACGGGGAATTATTCCACCGGAACGGGAAGACGATGTGGAACGGATAAAAAAGCTGTTGTCGAAATAGGCAGAGACATACATTCGATCGGGATCGCTGCGGGTGCGGATTAGGGAGTATAACGCATCATTGGATAAACGAGCCGAGTTGCTTGTATACTATACAGAAAAACAAAATTCGGATATGGAAACAAAGAAAGAAACAAAGAAAAACACACGTCTGTTGTCATTGGATACCCTTCGGGGATTCGATATGCTTTTTATTATGGGTTTCGCCCCGTTGGTAATCGCCTTGAATGCCTTGCACCCGACGGCGGTGGGCGATGTCATAGCGGGGCACATGCGGCACGTCCCGTGGGACGGGTTTACCCAACACGATATGATATTCCCCTTGTTCTTGTTTGTCGCAGGTATATCTTTCCCGTTTTCATTGGCCAAGCAAAGGGGGAGCGGATCGAGCGACAAACATATTTACCTGAGGGTTTTCCGCCGGGGTGTCACCCTCGTTTTGCTGGGATTCTTGTATAACGGATTCTTACAGTTGAATTTCCCTGATGTGCGTTTGGCAAGCGTTTTGGGGCGTATCGGGCTGGCGTGGATGCTCGGGGCTTTCATTTACATGAGTTTGAAAAAGTCGGTACAATATGGTTTGATTGTCTTTATCTTGGTGGGTTATTGGTTGCTGTTGGCCTTTGTGCCGGCTCCCGATGCTGCGGGGGCTTCCCCTCTTTCTATCGAAGGGAATCTGGTCGGATATATCGATCGGCATTGTTTGCCGGGGAAATTGATATGCGGTAATTTCGACCCGGAGGGTTTACTGAGCACGCTTCCGGCGATAGTCACGGCATTATTGGGAATTTATGCGGGGGAAATCGTCCGTTCCACCCGCTTGGGAAGCGGAGAGAGAAAGGGTTTGCTTTTGTCGGGAATCGGGGTTGTGTTGGTCGCCATAGGGCTGGTTTGGAATACCGTATTCCCGATTAACAAAATGCTTTGGAGCAGTTCGTTTACCTGTTTCGTGGGAGGACTTTCGTTCTTGTTGTTCGCTTTGTTCTATTATATCGTCGATGTGAAAGGGTGGAAATCGTGGACTCTCTTTTTCCGAGTGATAGGACTAAATTCGATAACGATTTATCTGGCGCAGCAGGTGGTAGGATTTTCTCACATGAATAAGTTTTTGTTCGGAGGTATATCCCAATGGGTGGGAGAATGTGCCGGTGAGCCTGCCGGTGCGGTCGTCCTTCGTGCAGGATATGTCGCTTGTTGCTGGTTCTTCCTCTATTTTCTGTATCGGAAAAATATTTTCCTGAAAGTATAGTTTGTCGGTGGTGAACTCGTCCCATCTCATCTACGATGAGCGGGGGGGGGAGAAGTCTTGTCTCTGTTGCTTTTACTGCTGGTATTTCTTTAACCCCTCCGTCCCTACGTGCCACCTCTCCTATATTTTGCGTTGTAAAACAACCCGTAGTGCTACGGGACACGGCAAGGGGAGGAGCGAAATGTTTCGAATGTTACAAGGTCTGGCGGGAGGAGGGAGAGAGCTGTTTCAATAGAGAAGCATAAATCTTACTCGTCGTTTTTAAGAGCTGACTTTTTGTTTTTCGAAACACAGGGGAGAGTGGGGAATGGGGGAGTGGCAGCGATGAAGTGAGGAGTAGAAAAAAATAAAAACAGTTTCTTACATTTTTTTAATTTCACAATTCCGGTCGAAAATGTTATCTTTGTTTCTCTTAAACGGGATTATTCATACGAATATAAAAGAAATATATCGTGGCCAAGGAAATTGTCGAAACTCCGCTGATGAAACAGTATATCGAGATGAAAGCCAAGCATCCCGATGCGATATTGCTTTTCAGGGTGGGAGACTTTTATGAAACGTTTTCGGACGATGCTTTGGTGGCATCGGAAATATTGGGGATTACATTGACTCGCCGGGCAAATGGAGCCGCCCAGTATGTGGAGTTGGCCGGTTTTCCCCATCATGCTCTCGATACTTACCTTCCCAAATTGGTGCGTGCCGGAAAACGGGTGGCTATTTGCGAACAGCTGGAAGACCCGAAACTGACAAAAAAATTGGTCAAGCGCGGCATTACGGAATTGGTGACACCGGGCGTGTCGATTAACGACAATATTCTCGATCACCGAGAGAATAATTTCTTGGCGGGTGTTCATTTCGGGAAAGGTAACAAAGTGGGTGTGGCTTTTCTCGATATATCGACGGGTGAATTCTTGACCGCCGAGGGAGATTTCGACTATGTGGACAAGCTGTTGGGCAATTTCTCTCCGAAAGAGGTGCTGTTCGAACGCACGAAACGGAAATTGTTCGAGGAGCATTTCGGTTCCCGTTTTTTTACTTTCGAGTTGGACGATTGGGTTTATACCGAGGATGCCGCTTCGGATCGCTTATTGCGTCACTTCGAGACGAAAAACCTCAAAGGTTTCGGAATTCACAATATGCCCAACGCCATTATCGCCGCGGGGTCTCTGCTTCATTATTTGGATATTACACAGCATACGCAGATTTCGCACATTACATCGCTGTCTCGTATCGAGGAGGAGCGATATGTGCGATTGGATAAATTCACGGTGCGGAGTCTCGAATTGCTTTCTCCGATGAACGAAGGGGGAAAGAGCCTGCTCGACGTGATAGACCGGACTGTCACCCCGATGGGGGCACGTATGCTCAAACGGTGGGTTGTCTTTCCGTTGAAAGATGTGAAGCCTATCGAGGATCGGTTGAACGGAGTGGAATTCTTTTTCCGCCACCCCGAAGTTAGGGAGGTTATCGATCCGCAACTCGATACGATAGGCGATATGGAACGCCTCATTTCGAAAGTAGCGGTGGGGCGTATTTCGCCTCGCGAGGTGGTTCAGTTGAAAGTGGCATTGTCGGCGATAGAGCCTATCAAGGCTGTTTGCGAGCAGAGCGATGAACCTGTATTGCAACGTATCGGGGAACAACTGAATTGCTGTACGATCATCAGGGACCGAATCGAGCATGAAATTAATCCCGATGCGCCCAATTTGGTGAATCGGGGAGGAATTATCCGCAAGGGGGTGAACGACGAACTCGACGAGTTGCGAGAAATTTCCTATTCGGGGAAAGACTATTTGTTGCACGTGCAGCAGCGCGAGAGCGAGAAAACGGGTATTCCCAGCTTGAAAATCGGGTATAACAACGTATTCGGGTATTACATCGAAGTGCGCAATACTCACAAGGACAAGGTTCCTTCCGATTGGATCAGAAAGCAGACGTTGGTGAGCGCAGAGCGTTATATCACCCAAGAGTTGAAAGAATACGAGGAGAAGATTTTGGGGGCGGAAGAGAAGATTCTTTCATTGGAAACGCAGTTGTTCAATGATTTGATTCTTGCATTGACGGAGTATATTCCTGCCATACAACTCGATTCCAATCTCATTGCGCGGCTCGACTGCCTGTTGTCGTTCGTGAAGTCGGCCGTGGAAAACCGGTATATTCGTCCCGAAGTAAACGATTCGCTGGTTATCGACATCAAGGAAGGACGTCACCCGGTTATCGAGAAACAGTTGCCGCCGGGCGAACCCTACATCAGCAACAGTGTCGAGCTCGACAACGACAAGCAGCAAATCATGATGATAACGGGACCCAACATGGCCGGTAAATCGGCGTTGTTGCGCCAGACCGCTTTGATTGTTCTGATGGCTCAGATAGGAAGTTTCGTTCCGTCCGAGGCCGCTAAGATAGGGATTGTGGACAAGATTTTCACTCGTGTGGGGGCATCGGACAATATCTCGCTCGGCGAATCTACCTTTATGGTCGAGATGACCGAGGCAGCCGATATTCTCAACAATCTGTCGGAGCGGAGTTTGGTCCTGTTCGACGAGTTGGGGCGGGGAACGAGTACTTACGACGGTATATCTATCGCGTGGGCTATTGTCGAGCATATACACGAGCACCCCAAAGCCCGAGCCAAAACGTTGTTCGCTACCCATTATCACGAGCTGAACGAAATGGAGCGTACATATAAACGCATTGTCAATTATAACGTTTCGGTAAAAGAGGTCGACAACAAGGTGATATTCTTGCGGAAATTGGTACGTGGCGGTAGCGAGCACAGTTTCGGTATCCATGTGGCGAAGCTGGCCGGTATGCCCCAGAGCATCGTCAAGCGGGCCAACCAGATTTTGAAACAGTTGGAGTCGGAGAACCGCCAGAACGGTATCGCCAAGCCTACCGCCGAAATCGCTTCGTCGAGAGGTGGCATGCAGTTGAGTTTTTTCCAACTGGACGATCCTGTGCTTTCACAGGTTCGGGACGAAATTTTACAGGTCGATATCAATAACCTTACACCGGTAGAAGCATTGAATAAACTAAACGAAATACGAAAAATAATCACCGGGAAATAGAACGGTTTGTTTATGATGAAGAGAAGCGATTTTGAAATTATGGCGCCGGTGGGTTCGTACGATTCTTTGACGGCGGCCATACAGGGAGGGGCCGATTCGGTGTACTTCGGTATCGAGGGGCTGAATATGCGAGCCCGTTCGTCGAATAATTTTACGATAGACGATTTACACGAGATTGTGCGTATTTGTAACGAGCATCGTATAAAGAGTTATCTGACGGTCAATACCGTTATCTACGATGAAGATATACCTCTGTTACATCGTATTATCGATGCGGCGAAGGAGGCCGGGCTCTCGGCTATTATCGCCAGCGATGTGGCGGCTATGACCTATGCCCGCGAGATAGGGGTAGAGGTGCATTTGTCGACCCAGCTGAATATATCCAATACCGAGGCGTTGCGATTCTATGCCCGTTTTGCCGATGTGGTGGTGCTGGCTCGGGAGTTGAATATGGAGCAGGTAGCCCGTATTCACGAAGCCATTTTGCGGGATCGTATCGTGGGGCCGGGCGGAGAACCGGTACGTATAGAGATGTTCTGTCACGGGGCATTGTGCATGGCTGTGTCCGGCAAATGTTATTTGAGCCTTCACGAAATGAATGCTTCGGCGAATCGGGGGGCTTGTATGCAGATTTGCCGTCGTTCATACGAAGTGAAAGACAAGGAGACCGGTAACGAGTTGGAAGTGGACAACGCTTACATCATGTCGCCGAAGGACTTGAAAACGATACATTTCCTGAACAAACTGATCGATTCGGGGGTGCGGGTATTTAAAATCGAGGGTCGCGCAAGGGGACCGGAATATGTGCGTACGGTCGTTTCGTGTTACAACGAGGCCATCGAGTCTTATTTGAACAACGACTTTACCGACGAGAAGATCGCACAGTGGGACGAACGGCTCGCTACCGTCTTTAATCGAGGGTTCTGGAACGGATATTATTTAGGTCAGCGCTTGGGCGAATGGACTCACAATTATGGCTCGGGAGCCACGAAACGAAAGATATATATAGGCAAGGGCGTGAAGTATTTTTCCAACCTCGGTGTGGCCGAATTTCTCATGGAGAGCGGTTCGTTGAGCGTGGGAGACGAGATACTCGTCACCGGCCCGACGACCGGTGCGCTTATCCGCAAGGTAGAGGAGATACGAGTCGATTTGAAACCGGTGCAAAAGACGGTAAAAGGCGAGCGGTTCTCGATGCGTATCGATGAGAAGATACGACCGTCGGATAAATTATTTAAATGGGTGGATAGTTCGGAACTTAATACAAAATAAAGATGTTCATGAAACGGGCGATAGTTATGCTTTGTGGAATCGTATGCACCGGACAGCTTTTGGCCGCCAAGCCGGGAATCCCGGCTTATAACGATGACAGGGCTTTGATAGATAGGGGAATCTTTCTCTTTCAAGAGAAGAACTATGCGGGTTGTGCCGATGTGATGAAAGAGGCTTGTGAAGGCGATTTGTCGCCGGAGCAGCGGGAAACGGCCGACTGGTATATCGCTCTTTCGGAAGCTCGCAATTATTCGCCGCAGGCTGTACGGCGGTTAACGGATTTTTTGCGAAATTATCCGGATTCTAAACATACTTTGCAGGCTCGGTTGGCATTGGCCGATTATTATTACGACAGTCAAGATTATGCAAAAGCCTTGAAAGCCTATCAGACGGTAAATGTGAGTTTGTTGACCGGCGACGAGGAGGACCGGTGGGGATATCGCACGGCATGTTCTTTGTTGAAGACCGGTAATCCCGATGCGGCGAAACCGCTGTTTCAGCTTCTAATCGGGAAAGAGAGATTTCGGACAGGAGCCACTTTCTACCTTTCGTATATACAGATGAACGAGGGAGACGATAGAGCCGCTTTAAGCGGATTCTCGAAAGTGGCGGACGACAGGAGTTTCGGCTATGCCGCACGGTTGCACATGTTGCAGATTTATTTCGGGCAAAAACGTTTCGCACAGGTATTGTCCGAGGGTAAAGCGTTGTTGTCCCGTCCGTCTTCCGATGCCGACTTATACACCGAGCTTCTTCGGTTGCTCGGCGAAAGCGCTTATCAAGAAGGTGACGATGAAGCGGCGACGGAATATTTGGAAAGGTATTTGCAACGATGTCGCAAACCCGAACGCTCTTCTCTTTATGTCATGGGTGTCATGGCCTATCGCCGGGGAGAAGATAGCGAGGCGATCGATTATTTGGGGCGTGTGACCGGCGTGGACGATGCTCTTTCTCAAAATGCTTATCTTTATATCGGGCAAGCCTATTTGCGAGCGGGAGATAAAAATAATGCCCGCATGGCGTTCGAGATGGCTTCACAAGGAAATTACGACCGTCAGGTTCGGGAAACGGCGCTTTACAACTATGCGCTTTGCCTGTATGATCGCACGGCTTCGCCTTTCGATAACTCGGTGGGTGTGTTCGAACGTTTCTTGAACGAGTTTCCCGGTTCTCGCTATGCCGACAAGATTAACGACTATTTGGTAGAGGTTTACATGACGACCCGTAATTATCGGTCGGCACTGGCGTCTATCGATAAAATACGGAAGCCCGACGGGAAAATACTCGCCGCCAAGCAGCGCATTCTTTTCCAGTTGGGGACGGAGGCTTTCACCAATGCCCGTATCGCCGATGCCGAAAGTTTGTTTAGCCGGGCGATCGCTGTGGGAAACTATGATACCGATATACGGGGTAAGGCTGCGTTTTGGCTCGCCGAGTGCCAATATCGTCGGGAACAATACGACATCGCTGCCCGGAATTATTCGGCATATCTTTCTTCCAGCAAGGACAAGCGGAGCGAAATGTATTCGCTGGCTTGGTACGATTGGGCCTACTGTCAATTCAAACAGCATAACTTCTCGCAAGCCCTCGACGGTTTTTCCCGGTATGTCTCCGTACAGACCGGAGGAAATCGAAGCATGCTTGCCGATGCCTATTCCCGGATAGGCGATTGCTATTATTACGCCCGTCGGTTCGCCGATGCCGAGCAGTATTATGCCCGGGCCCAAGAGACCGATGTCGCGAACGGAGATTATGCCCTTTTTCAAAAAGCTTTCATGGCAGGATTGCAGAGGAATCATGAACGCAAAATAGAGTTGTTGGACAAATTGATTGTAGATTATCCCCGTTCGGGGTATCTGGCGAACGCATGGTTCGAAAAGGGACAGGCTTATACGATATTGAATAGGAATAACGATGCTATCGTATGTTACAAACAGTTAATCGCCGATTATCCCCAGAGCGCGATTGCCCGCAAGGGAGGTTTGCAGTTGGGTATGGTCTATTTCAATAACGGGCAGACAGACGAATCGGTGGCTGCTTACCAGCAAGTGATAGAGCGTTATCCGACCAGCGAGGAGGCTCGCATAGCGGTCGCCGACCTCAAATCGGTATATGTAGAGAAAGATGCCGTCGATGCCTACGCTAACTATCTGAACAGCGTGGGACGGTCGGAGCAGGCCCCTGTGAGCGAATTGGATTCTTTGTCGTATATGGCAGCCGAGCGCACTTATATGACGGGGAAAGGTATCGCTTCGTTGGAGAAATATGTGCGAAATTATCCGTCGGGCGCGTTTTTGATTCCGGCTAATTACTATATCGGGAAAGCATCGTTTGCAGCGAAAGACTACGACAAAGCTCTTCCGGCGTTCGACTATGTGGTGACGAACAGTCCCGACGGCGAGTTTGCCGAAGAAGCATTGGCCCGCAAGTGCGAGATACTTTATTTGAAAGCTCGTTATGACGAGGCTTTTGCCGGATTCAAGGAGTTGGAAAAGAAAGCGACTGTCGGAGAGAACAAACAGGCCGCCCGGTTGGGTATGCTTCGTATTGCCCGAAATAAGCGGCAATATGGCGAGGTGGTAACAGTTGCCGACAAGTTGTTGAGCGAAAGCAAACTTTCTCCCGATTTGCGTCAAGAGATTTTATTTGCTCGTGCCGATGCCTATTTCCATACGGGAAAGGGAGAAAATGCAGCCGATGACTGGCGGGAGCTTTCGAAAGATACCCGTTCGATTTACGGGGCGCAAAGTGCCTATTTATTGGCTCAATATCAATTCGACAACAAAGCGATCGATACGGCCGAAAAGACGCTGAATACTTTTATCGACAAAGGTACTCCCCACAATTATTGGTTGGCTCGGGCATTCTTGCTCATGGCCGACATTTATGAAAAACGGGGCGAGACTTTCCAAGCCCGTCAATATTTGCAAAGTTTGCGGAATAACTATCCGGCCAGCGACGACGATATTATTTCCCGGATAGACAAGAAGTTGAGCGAGCTGGGACAAACAGAGTAGTTGAACGATACAATATGTATGGCTTATGAAACGGTTTTCTTTTTTAATCATATCGGTTTTCCCATTCTTCCTGTCGGCACAGGTACGTTCCGATTCGTTGCGGCGGGAAGTAACCATAGAAAAAGATTTTACACCTATCGTGCGCGATGCGTCTAAAATCAATACATTGCCCGAAGTGGAAGCACCGACGGTCACCAAACAATCTATACGGTATAGCGACTGGACGGTTCCGGCTCCCCTCGAACCTCGCGCTGTTTTGTTGGCTCCCGGCGGTTTCGGAGAAAAACCCGAAGAAAACCAATCGAGGGGATACGTGGATTTCGGGATAGGCAATTACCTGAATATGGTCGGGAATGCCGGTTATCGTATTTTGCAGAATGACAAAGACAAGTTGGGTGTGTGGTTGCAACATCGCTCTACTTGCGGAACGGTGGACTACAATCAATCGTTAACGGAGGACTACTATCCCGACTCGAAGAAGATGCACCGGCTCGAAGAGCGAGTGGTCGCCGATTATCTTCACTCCTTCGGGAAGCTGGATTTGGGAATAAGCGGCGGTTATCGTTACGACTCCTTCAACTATTACGGATTGCGATACCCCGGTTTGACGGGAATATCTTCGCCTAACCAAGAGATAAACCGGTTCTTCCTGAAAAGCCATATAGCCTCGACTGCCGGAGAGTCGGACCTACTTTATAAAGTTTCATTGGCATATTACCGGTACGGGTATCATCGGGGATATTTGCAAGGTGAAAAAGGGGCTGCCGAGAATTTAGTGAATGCTGACTTTACATTGTCTGCGCCGATCGACAGACGCAGCTCTATTTCTTTGGACGGTTCTTTCGATTATGTGGGTTACAGCCGGTTACAGTCGGCAGCGAATTACGGTATGATTTCATTGAATCCCCGGTATGACTGGCGGAATGAACACGTGGCTTTTGCGGTCGGTGTCAAGGCCGATGTTTCGTTCAATAACGGGACTATTTTGCGATTCTCTCCCGATGTGCGATTCGATTGGACGATAGTTCCCGATGTACAGTTTTATACGGCTTTTACGGGTGGGAAGAAACTGAATACGTGGCGAAGTGTTTCGGCCTATACGCTCTACTTCAATCCGTCGGCACAGGTAGATAATACGTATGTGCCGTTGGATGCCTCATTGGGAATACGCATTAACGCATTGCCCGGATTTTCCATAGGGCTTTCGGGCGGTTATGAAATTTGTAAAAAGTCGTTGTTCCTTTTACCCGAAGATTTGGACGGAAAGTTTACAGGTGTGTCGCGTTTTTGGGGTATCGATGCCAATGCTTTGAAAGCAGAGCTCGATGTATCTTATCGTTACGGTACGAAATTGGAGGCTTCGGCGAAGGTCGGGTATCATCGATGGAAGACCGCCGATGGGGGTGAGGCGATTTCGTATAACCGTCCGCAGTGGGAAGGAGGAGCGAATATCCGTTATATGCCTGTTCGACCGTTCGTGCTCGAAGCCGGATATGAGTTTGCTGCGGGTCGGGAGTATTCAAATCTCGGAAAACTCTCCGATATACATCTCGTTCACTTGAAAGCCTCGTATGCTTTCACTTCTTGGTTTTCGCTTTACGGACTTACCGACAATGTGCTGAACCGGAAATACGATATTCTTTACGGTATGCCGGCACAAGGCATCAATTTCATGTTCGGGGTCGATTTGAAATTTTGAGGGTAAGAGGTCTGTTCTCGACATTTTTAACCCTTCCGTCACGATGTGTGCCACTTCCCCTATATGACTAACGCCACACCCCGCAATACTACGGGAAGCGGCAGGGGAGAAGGAGGATTTAACCTCTCCCACCGTGTCGGGAGTACTCACGGGACGAGTGGGTAGTTTAAAAACAGGATTTATCCCGTCAGCTTTTTCGGAGGGAATAGTATAGGAGAAAGGCGTTGGGGAGGATATGCGACAAAAACTCTACATGGTAGGATCGATTCGAAATGTGTGCGATATACATTATTTAATAAAAAAGTAGAAAAAAGCTCTGTATTACAATCTGTTTTTCTAATTTTGCGCAAAATTTGAACGAACATTGCGCATATGGCAAAAAATTTGGTAATCGTAGAGTCTCCGGCAAAGGCTAAAACCATTGAGAAGTTTTTGGGAAAGGATTTTGAAGTCCTTTCGAGCTACGGACATATCCGTGATCTCAAAAAAAAGGATTTCAGTGTGGATATCGAGCATAACTATAAACCTATTTATGAAATCCCTGCCGACAAAAAAAAGTTGGTGGAAACGCTGAAACAGGAGGCAGACAAAGCGGATATGGTTTGGCTGGCTTCCGATGAGGACCGCGAGGGAGAGGCTATCGCATGGCACTTGTTCGAAGTGTTGAAATTGAAACCGGAGAAAACGAAACGGATTGTATTCCATGAGATTACCAAAGATGCCATACTCCATGCCATTGAGAATCCCCGGGATATAGATTTGAATCGGGTAGATGCCCAACAAGCCCGCAGGGTACTCGACCGTATCGTGGGATTCGAACTTTCGCCTGTTCTGTGGAAAAAGGTGAAGCCCGCTTTGTCGGCCGGTCGTGTACAATCGGTCGCAGTGCGCTTGATTGTAGAACGGGAGCGAGAAATCTCGGCGTTCAAGCCCGAAGCAGCCTATCGGGTGATCGGGGAATTTTTGTTACCCGGAGGGGAATTGTTGAAGGCCGAATTGAGCCAACGATTGAAAACCGAAGACGAGGCGAAGGCTTTGCTCGAAGCCTGCAAGACCGCACACTTCTCTATCGGGGACGTGACGGTGAAACCTGCAAAGAAATCGCCTGCGGCTCCGTTCACCACTTCCACATTGCAACAGGAAGCCGCCCGGAAATTGGGTTTCTCCGTGGCTCAAACCATGATGGTGGCTCAACGGCTTTATGAGGCAGGACATATCACCTATATGCGTACCGACTCGGTGAATTTGTCATCGTTGGCTATAAATACGACCAAAGACGAGATTGTAAAAACTTTGGGCGAGAGATATCTGCATATTCGAAATTACCATACGCATACCAAAGGAGCACAGGAAGCGCACGAGGCAATACGTCCCACGTACATCAGCCATCACGAAATCAATGCTTCCTCTCAGGAAAAACGATTGTATGAACTGATTTGGAAACGTACGATCGCTTCGCAAATGAGCGATGCCGAGTTGGAAAAGACGACTGCGACCATCGCCGTTTCGGGAAGGAAAGAACACTTCGTCGCCGTGGGCGAGGTCTTGAAATTCGACGGTTTCCTGAAAGTGTATATGGAGTCTACCGATGACGAAGGCGATACAGAAGGAAACGACAAGATGTTGCCTGCATTGGCGAAAGGCGATGTGCTGGCATTGTCGTCGGTCACGGCAACGGAACGTTTCTCGCAAGCTCCCGCCCGCTATACCGAGGCCAGTCTGGTTCGTAAATTGGAAGAACTGGGTATCGGTCGGCCTTCTACCTATGCACCAACCATTTCGACCATACAGCAACGCGAATATGTCGAGAAGGGCGATCGGAAAGGAACGGAGCGGAAATATCGTATGTTGACGCTGCACGATGGGAAAATCGAATCGGGAGAGAAAACCGAGCTCACAGGAGCCGATAAAGGCAAACTGCTTCCCACCGATATAGGAGTTGTCGTCAACGATTTCTTGACGGAGTATTTCCCCGATATTCTCAATTATAATTTTACGGCGAATGTCGAGCAGCAATTCGACGATATTGCCGAGGGAAAAACCGTGTGGAACGACGAGATAGATCATTTTTACAAACTCTTTCACCCGGTGGTAGAGAGCGCTCTCGCTTTGCGGTTGGAGCATAAAGTGGGCGAACGGGTATTGGGTACGGACCCGAAAAGCGGTCGTCCCGTATCGGTGAAGATAGGCCGTTTCGGTCCGTTGGTACAAATCGGTACGCCCGAAGATACGGAGAAGCCGTTGTTCGCATCATTGCTCAAAGGACAATCGATGAGCACGATTACACTGGAAGAGGCTTTGAAACTGTTCGATTTGCCCCGAACCTTAGGCGATTTCGAAGGCAAAACCGTTGTCGTGGGTATCGGCCGTTTCGGTCCGTATATTCGTCACGACGGCAAATATGTATCGTTGCCCAAAGAGTTCACCCCACAGGGTGTTTCGTTAGAGGATGCGATAATATTGATTCAGCAAAAGCGCGAGCAGGAAAGTCAACGCCTTATCAAGAAGTTCGATGAAGATGATGAACTAGAACTGCTTAACGGTCGTTTTGGTCCGTATATCGCTTATAAAAAGAAGAATTATAAATTACCCAAAGGTTCCGAACCGGCATCGCTCACGTTCGCCGATTGCATGAAGATTGTCGAGGATGCCGACAAGGCTCCTGCCAAAAAGAAACCGGCCCGGAAAAAGACGACGAAATAAAAGAGATCCAATGGAATATTGCGGGGTATGCTCGAAAGTTAAATACTTTTGGGCATACTTTTTTTAGAAGCTGTTTTAAATTTATTGGGAAATAATAT
>ERZ780203.1097-NODE-1097-length-22403-cov-7.238187_pt1 | contig 22403 bp, 10 predicted proteins | sample MGYA00511168_ERZ780203 | MGnify/ENA primary metagenome ERZ780203 (study PRJEB29588, sample SAMEA2156577) | human gut metagenome | biome: human gut; feature: human-associated habitat; material: faeces | place: Denmark | collected 2008/2010 ...
ACCCCCTACATCGATTAACCTTGAACGAGCCGCCCACAAAAAATTACACACCCTCAACGAAACTGAACTTCGAGAGAAATACCTGGATAGAGTGCTCCATCTCTATCGCCGCGAGCATCTATTGCTGTCTGAAATAGCTCAGATAATTCCAGTAAGCCCTGACACGATTGCTTCCTGGATTGCTATCTTTGGAGGACTTAAACCCGTTCCCCGAAGAGAGCAGATCGACATGACAAGTAAAAAATCGATTCCCCGGCTCAGCGCTGAGGCAGAAGACAGCAAAGACCGTCAAATCAGGGCACTTTTAAAAGAAATTAAGGAGCTGAAGAAGGAAAGTAAAAAAGATCGCATCCGGGCAGACCTTTACCAGGAAATGATCAGAATTGCGGAAGACAGGTTCAATATCGAAATCGTAAAAAAACCTGGCGCCAAGCAGTCCTGAATCTTCAGAACAAGGACAAAAAGCTTTACAAAATCAAGCCTATGTGTGGGCTGCTTGGCAGAAGCAAACAGTCGTTTTATAAGTATCAGGAAGTACGGGTCATGGAGCGCCATATGCATGAAGAAATGGCCGTGGACTTTGCCCGTGAGGTGAGAGCACAGGACCCCCAGATTGGGGGGACTAAGATCTGGCTTATGAGCAAAAAAGAGTTTCCTGCCGACTGCTCGATAGGACGGGATCGGTTCCTGAATCTGATAGATAGAAACGAGCTTAAGATCAGGCAACGCAGCCGAAAGCCCAGGACTACAGATTCCACCCATGGGCTGCCGGTATATCCAGATCTGACAAAACGGCTGATTCCTCAGAGAATCAACCAGCTCTGGGTGAGTGACATCACTTATATCTCAATCCAACCGCGCAACGGACCACGCGGGTTTTGCTTTTTATCGCTCGTACTGGACGCTTACAGCGAGGAGATTATCGGTTGGGGCGTTGGACCTACGCTTGCGACCTGTTATCCAATCCATGCCCTGAAAATGGCTTTGCTGCGTCTGAAGGATGTCCCAAATGAACAGCGGCATCTGATCCATCATTCGGATCGAGGCGTGCAGTATGCAAGCGCACAATACATCCGCCTGCTCAAAGACAACAACATTCAGGTGAGCATGACCGAGAGCGGAGATCCCAAAGATAACGCCAAAGCCGAGAGAATCAATAACACGGTAAAAAACGAGCTGTTTAAAGGGCAGGAATTTGGCTCTATCCGGGAAGTGAAAGAAGCCCTGCAGAAGGCCGTGAGCTTCTATAACGAAAGGCGTCCTCATATGAGTCTGGATATGATGACGCCCAGAGAAGCGGCACAGATGCAGGGCAGCATCAAGAAGCGCTGGCACAGCTACAAGGAGGATTTTATTCGCAGAGAACAGAATAACCTGAGGCCGTAATCAATCCTGAATTCTGGCGTTTCGCCTGAAACAGGTTTACCTTTACAGCAGAAACAAACGGCTGAACTAGCATCTACGATTTTCCCTACCTCAGCCGAAAACAGTCAACAAAAAATAGTTTTAACCGCTTTATAGTCAACTTTTAATAGGTTTAAGCACCAAAAGAGTCAGCCTAAATCAGGAAAGCACAGCGGCTGATCGCAGAGAGGAGTTTCGTAACGTTCGTTAGTGTAGCAATCCCAAGCAGCGAGAAGATAGTCCTCAGTTCAATGACCTTCAGCAGTGATCCGGAAACCGCCTGACTTCCTCGTGAAATGCGGGTTTTGATTTGTTGCTATAGCTATGTATGATGTTACTTCGACATCAGGGACAGCCGTTTGGTCTTCTTTAACGGCAAACAGGGGGAATTGTTAGCCCTGCCCTTCCCGCCGCTTCTTATGGATGAACTATGACAGACCCGCAATACATGACAAAAATCTACGTTGATACGACAAAAAGAAAGAAGGTCATCTTTATCAAGGTGGCCGAGCGGCAGGGGAAGAAATTAGGCGACTGGGTAATGGATGTCCTCACTGAACATCTGAAAGCACAGTTTATCGATGCCGCAATGAAATCCGGCATCAGCTTCAGCGCGCTGGAATTGAGGCGACGCGAGGACGGCTGGGTGGAAGTGAACCCGGATACGATGCATGAACTCTGCCGGCTCGCCAAAATCCCGCCTCATTATTACGACCTCAGTTCGGAGGAGGATCTCGCGGATATCGTGTTCAGCTTGTACGCGGAATGGAAGAAACAGGGCGGAACCCCTGACGCGGTCGCGGAAGCGATTCTTGAGGAGTCAGGCGTTCACCTCGCGCCTGAAAACAAAGAGGAGTCGCGGCAGGCCTTGGGATAAAGACTGCGACTGAAACTGGAGCTGAGCCTGTGCAGAAGCGCACCTGAAGACTGAGGCTGTGAGTCTATGGAGCGCCTAAGAGAATCCGGGAACTCCCTGGCGGGGAGCTCCCTGGATTCTTGGAGCACTGGTTTGCAGCCAGTACACAAGTAAGTCCTGTACCTGCCGCGTAAGGCGCGGGAGTTTCCTCAATACGGGAAACCGCAGGCGCGCCTCCAAACTGCAAAAACGGTGAAACTGTACCGGAAGCCGGAATACGTCCGGCCCCGTTTCAATATTTTCTTCCCTAATGGGGAATTCGGTGCCAGCCTCCTTTGAGATTGGGAGCCAGACCCTTACAACAAAAAAAGATGGAGTCACGGCCGGCCTCGGGATGAAGCCTGAGACTTGTGCTGTGGCGGAGTCTTAGGAATGAGCGCCTTACCGTGAATTCTGAGACTGTGTTCACTTAGCGCTCCTCGGAATAGGGGACGATCCTACTGGTGTAGGCCCTCTGCGTTCCGTCCTGGCTGGTGCGCAGCCATCAAGAGTGAGTCCTGTACCTGCCGTATAGGGCGCGGGGGTTTCCTCAATGCGTGAAACCGCAGGCGCGCCTCCAAACACTGAAAACCTTTACGCCTTACCGAGAGCCGCTAAGTAATCGTAGGTGGGCTGGAGCTCGTGCGGGATCACGATCTTCAGATTCCGCACGGCTTCTGTCTGATTCAGAATCCAGTCGGAATACTCAGTCTCGATCTCCTTCGTGCGGCTGTTCTTCCGATCCCACTCGACCTGATAGGCGGAAAGCTGCTTCTGGTACTCAAGCTGCTCCTCCCGATACTTCCGGTTCCGGTCGAGATTCTCGTTCTTCGCCATGATCTCGATCTTCGCCTTCAGTTGGTTCAGTTCCGCTTCCCACGTCCGGTGGCTCTGCTGCCAGCGGTTATACGAGTCGTACACCGCGTCAGGTTCCACACTCGGGCTATAGGTCCGGATCGCGGTGTCCTGGCCGCGGCCCTCCGTCCCCACGGGCCTCACGGATTTCTTCGCGAGGTCATCCTTCGCGTTCGCGAGAACGCCGTCCGGATGGATATAGATACCGAGTGTGCTCGCCTTCGCTTCGAGGAGCAGATAGTGCGCGAGGTCGCGGATCGAGAGCCGAGTCTTCGCCCACTCCGTATCCACGGGATCCGGTTTTTCAGGCGCTGAAGGCCGCTCCACCTTTGGCTTCGCGTCGATCTCGTCCTTCCGGGGCTTGTTCTCCGGGAGCTTCAGCCAGTCTTCAAACGACAAGTGTTCGAGATACTCCGTCCTCTCATCCCGCTCCTTCACGGCTTCGTGAACGTACGCGATAAAGCCCCGCAGTTCCCCGATCCGGGCCGCGGTGGGGAGGAGCGACTCGAGGAACTCCTGGTCCTTTCCCTTTTGGACGAGACGGGGTTCCGCGACGCCTGAGAGGAGCTCCATATAGACATCGTAAAAGGTGCTGCTTTTCACGATTTCCTCAAGCCGGTTCACTTCCTGGGACGCGAGCGCCGCGAGAAACGAGGCGCTCGTCGCCGTGAGACCGGGTTCCGGTCTCTCAGGGTTCACGAAAAACTGGTCATGCTTCTTAAAATCTTCAGTCATTTTTTCTTATCCTATGCATTCATCATTGCAGTCCTTCACGACATGAAAGTGGATACCCACCACTTCATACACGACGTCGGACTGCTCTTCAGGCGCCTTCTCAGCCGTTACATCCGTTTTCTGCTCCGCCTTTCCGGCTGCCTCAGAGGCTTCCTTCGCCGCTTTCGCGGCTTCCTTCGCTTCCTTCTTCTTCACCCAGCGGGGGCGGGAACCCTCTTCAGGCGCCATCTTCACGATCTTGGGGTCGAACTCCGCGAGCGTGTCGATCAGATCCGTTTGAGACGCGATCACGTTCCCAATGTCCTTATAGACTTCGGGGGACTCGTCTATCGACCCCGAGAGCAGGCGGATCCCGCGGGACTTAAGGATCGCTTCCATGTCCTCGTGCTTCAGGGTTTTAAAAGCCGCTTTTCGTGACATCGCGCGCCCCGCGCCGTGAGAGCAGGAGCGGAACGATGCCTCATTCCCTTTCCCGCGGACGATGTAGCCTGGGGTCCCCATGGAGCCCGGGATGATCCCGAGAACGCCGTCGCCTGCGGGTGTCGCCCCCTTGCGGTGAACAATCAGCTCTTCCCCGTTATAGGTTTCTTTCCAGGCGAAGTTGTGATGGTTCTCGACAAAGCCGAGCGACCCGACCCCGAGGTGCTTAAGCACATGCTCATGAATCAGCTCGTGGTTCGCGGACGCGTAGTCCCCCATCAGCTGCATCGCATTCCAGTACTCCTTCCCTTCCTTCGTATCGAGATCGAGCCACGCGAGGTGGCGAAGTTCGTCCGGGAGCTCAGGGTGAAGGGAACGGGCGACCTCCGAGTAGTAATCCGCGACCGCGCTTCCCGCGCCGCGGGACCCCGAGTGCGAGAGGAGCGCAATGTACACACCCGCTTTGAGTTTCAGCGTGGGTTCATCGATGTCGTGATCGACGGTCAGTTTCCCGAATTCCACAAAGTGGTTTCCAGCGCCTGAGGTTCCGAGCTGCGCCAGCGCCCGCCCGTACTGCTGCTTCGTGGGAGGCGTGATCGACCAGTCGCGGTGCATCACGGGGTGGTCACGGCGCTCGCATTTCGAAAACTCCGCCCCGACCCCGAAGCGGGTTTCGGCTTCAAGGGCCTCAGCGAACCGGTCAGACTCGGTCTCAAGCTTTTCGTAGGGCAGATCGAGAATCGTGATTCGCATGCGGCACGCGATATCGACCCCGACGGCGTAAGGGATCACGGCGTTACGCACGGCGAGGACGCCTCCGATGGGAAGCCCGTACCCCGTGTGGGCGTCAGGCATCAGAGCGCCCCCGACCGCGATGGGGAGGCGGCACGCGTTTGCCATCTGCTGGAACGCCGCATCCTCCACGTCGCCCTTCGCCCAGGATTTCCAGGGCGCGGGGGTTTCACGCTCCGTATAAAACGTGTGCTCCGCTCGGGCTTTCGCGAGCAGCTTCGCGAGGGGCATAAAGAGCTGTTTCAGCTCCCCCATGGGTTCCTCGGTGGGGGACGCGGAATGGGCAAGCGTCGAGACCAGCGCCTTCACGGCTGCGGGTTTCGCGCCGTTTGAGACCGCTTTATTCGCGGCCTTCATCGCGGGTCCCGTCAATTCAGGGAGACGGGGGATCCCGAGTTCGTAGAGCGTCTTAAGGTCAATCATTTTCTTTTCTTCCTAATTTCTAAAAATCTTTTTTCATACAGACGGCACCGTAATGAGCCACCCGTGTTTCTGCTGATCCATGTGGACCGGCTTTCCGGTGAACGCCTGGATCACCTGAGCGCAGGTCCGCGTGTGGGCGGACGGCGCGGTCGTCACAAAGTGACCGCCGCCCGCGAGTGCCATCGGAACCAACAGCTGATCCTGCAGATGCCGGCACACCGGGACGTCGGCTTCGAGAAACGCCGCAGATTCATCTGCCGCGATTTTCGCGACCGATTCCGCCGCGAGCCTCGGGCGTCCGATCTCGGAAAAGACCGAGGTGCCCGACTCAAACCCGGTTCGGATCAGCACCGCGTTCCCCGCTTCCGGGATCGCGGGGTTCGCGTCCAGCGTGACCGCGTCTTCCGTGAGCCCCAGCCGATCGCCAAAGTCGCGCATCAATACCTTCTTTTCCCGCTCCGCCACTTCTGGCGGCAGGTGGCAGTTAAGGATCACGGCGCTCACGCTCTTCAGGCTTCCCCGCTCCCGGAATTCCAAGGGGGCGGGCTCGAACGGTCCCGCGGCTTCCATCCGGACGAGGCCCCCTGCCGCCTGAAAGAACGCGGGGCGCGGCATAGTGAAGGTCACCGGGTACCCCATCCGATTGAGACAGGGTTCGAGCGTTTCCTTCAGGAATTCAAACGCCGGTGCGAAGGGGCAGTAAGTGCCGCCCGTGACCGTGACAGAGGCTTTTTCGCCCGCCTTAAGAGAGCAAATCAGCGCCGGGACGATCGCCTGGAGGACGAGCGCGGTGCTGCCGCCGGTCCCAATATCAAAGCGGTAGCTCCCCACCTGCACTTCACCCGGAACAAACGTGAGTTCAGTCGAATTCATTTCGGCCCCCGTCACCTCCGCTCCGCAGATCGCGGCAGCGGCACGGACGGATGAGAGATGCTGACGCCCGAGCCCCGCCTTCTCCCGCTTCCCCCGTATATTCCGGATGTGAAACGGGATCCCGAAGGCCGCGGACATCGATAGCGCCGCGCGGAGGATCTGGCCTCCGCCTTCCGCCCCGTTGATCTCAATCGTCTTCACTGTCGTCATGATGGTTATCGATTTTTGATTGTCTGTTTTTATCTTTCCTGCCCTCTCTATCGCACAAAGCGTGCCAGTTTTTACGAACCCTGTGAAATCAGGGCTCTGGCGGCGATACCCCATTTTTCAGTAGAATTCCGAGAGGGAATTTTTGATCCCTTAATATCAGACTTGATCAAATTGGATCGGTACGATGGCTAAGAAAACGGTTGTGATTGGGCTCGCGGGGCCGACGCTCGACGCCCGGGGCGGGAAGGACCGGTGGCAGAGGTGGCGGCCCACGGTGTCGATCGGGCAGCATGATGATCTCCTCGTCGACCGCTTTGAGCTCCTCTGTCAGGAAAAGTATCAGTGGCTTGGGGAGCAGCTGGCATCCGACTTCAAACAGGTGTCGCCGGACACCGAAGTAAATATCCACCTCGCGAAATTCCCGAAGCCCTGGGACTTCGGCGCGGTGTACGCGGAGCTCCTCGACTTCGCGAAGCACTACCCCTTTGATCCGGAGAACGAGGATTACCTCGTCCACATCACGACCGGCACCCATGTGATCCAGATCTGCCTCTTTCTCCTCGTGGAGTCCCAGATCATCCCGGCGCGGCTTCTGCAGACGAGCTGCCCCGAGCGGCGGGATATCGCGGGGAAGTACGACATCATTGATCTCGATCTCTCGAAGTACGATCAATTGGCGGAGCGGTTCACCTTAGAGCGGAAAGAGGCGCACCACTTTCTGAAGGCTGGGATCGACACCCGGAATGCCGCCTATAACCGGATGATTGAGGAGATCACCCGGGTCTGTGAGCGGTCCAAGGATCCGATCCTTCTCACCGGGCCGTCTGGCGTCGGCAAAACGCGGCTCGCGCGGCTGATTTACGAGTGGAAAAAGAAGAACGGCCAGGTGTCGGGGGCGTTTGTGGAATTGAACTGCGCGACACTTCGGGGCGACGCCGCGATGTCGGCGCTCTTTGGCCATAAGAAAGGCGCGTACACCGGGGCCTCGGAAAACCGGGCCGGGCTTCTCGCGGCGGCTGATGGCGGTCTCCTCTTCTTAGACGAAGTGGGAGAGCTTGGGGCGGACGAACAGGCGATGCTGCTTCGGGCGATTGAAGAAAAACGCTTCTACCCCATGGGGTCGGATACGGAGTCGACGAGCGACTTTCAATTGATCTGCGGCACGAACCGGGATCTCAAAAAAATGATCCGCGAGGGGAAATTCAGGCAGGATCTGCTCGCCCGTATCAACCTCTGGACCTTCCGCCTCATGGGGCTTAAGGACCGCCCGGAAGATATTGAGCCGAACCTCATGGTGGAGCTTGAGAACGCCTCACGGAAACTCGGGAAACTGGTCCGCATGAATAAGGAGGCGAAGGAAGAGTTCCTCCGGTACGCGTCGGACTCCGAATCCGCCTGGACCAGCAACTTCCGCGATCTCTCGGGGGTCGCGACCCGGATGGCGGTGCTGTCGGATAGCGGCCGCATCACGACGGATCTCGTGGAAAGTGAATTCCGGCGTCTCCGCGACTCCTGGAAAGAGGACGCGGGGGACGGAAACGCGGACCGGGATCTCGTGGAAGAAGTGCTGGGGGACGAAGCCGTCTCGCGCCTCGACCTCTTCGATATCCCGCAGCTCGCTCTCGTGATCCGGGTCTGCCGGCACTCGAAAACGATGTCAGAAGCGGGCCGGACACTCTTCGCGGAATCCTTCAAGAAACGAAAGAGCACGAATGACTCGGACCGCCTGAGGAAATACCTCGCGGGGTTTGGACTCAGCTGGAAACAGGTGACGGAGACGGAAGCGGGGTAACCGCGGGAATCTGTTCTGAAAGGTCAGGAGAGCGATTTTCTGCCACGGGTACCTTCAGTGCTGCCTCTTTTCTTTCTCCCAACCGACCGTCTCTTTCTCCCAAAATCACCCTCTATTTGGGAGAAAAGCCCCCGGCGTTGGGAGAAACGATTTTGGAGTCTTCAGGTTATGAAAACCTGAAATCGGAATTCCTGCGGAAAACTTCGTCATCAAAAAAAGCTCTATAAGCCAAAGACTTCCAACTCTGGCGTAGCCAGTCAGTAGTCCGGAACCGATTCTGTTGAGACATGGCTTTTCGAGACATTCGTCGATGCCAGCGCTCTTTCCATCGCCTTTCTCCCAACCGGCCGCCTCTTTCTCCCAAAATTACCCTCTATTTGGGAGAAAAGCTCCCGACTTTGGGAGAATCGATTTGAGATACTTCAGGTTCTGAAAATCTGAAATCGGAATTCCGGCGGAAAACTTCGCCATCAAAAAAAAGCTTTATAAGCCAAAGACTTCCAACTCTGGCGTAACCAGTCAGGAGTCCGGAACCGATTCTGTTGAGACATGGCTTTTCGAGACAGTCGTCGATGCCAGCGCTCTTTCCATTACCTTTCTCCCAACCGACTGCGTCTTTCTCCCAAAATCACCCTCTATTTGGGAGAAAAGCTCCCGACTTTGGGAGAAACGATTTGAGATACTTCAGGTTCTGAAAATCTGGAATCGGAATATCAGCAAAGACTTCGCCGTCTAAAAAGCTTTATAAACTATATGGTTCCCGCTCTGATGTATCGAGTCAGTCGTCCAGAGCCTATTCTGATGAGATATTTCTCTTCGACCAACCTTTTCAAAGCGGGAAATGCCGGATTCAGTTTGAGCCCCTGCAACCCAATTCATAGAAAAGCAGCGCTGGGGCAGATCCCTAAATCCATAGGGGCAGATTTCCGCGTTTCTTTCCTTAACCATCAATTTAAGAAAAAACAGCTTTTTATTTGATTAAAAAGTATTTTTCTAAAAATAAATTCGTATAGCACGTTCAATCATGAAGAAAACCATCATCGCGGCGTTCGCTCTTGGGCTTTTCGCTGCCGCCTCCGCTAACGCCGTGAGCTGGGACTGCACGAAGGCCCGCTCCTACTCTGAAAAACTGATCTGCGCGAGTCCGGATCTTTCAAAGATGGATGACCATCTCGCGATGACCTACGAAAAGGCGAAGCGAGCGACGGGAAACTCCGCAGTCTTTAAGAAGTTCCAGAACGAGAACTGGAAGCGGCGCGAGGAATGCCGGTCGATTGGCTGTGTCGTGGATTGGTACCAGACATCCGAAGCCTATTACTCGGAAATCATCCGCCGAGCGACTGGCGGCGCGTCGGCCCGAGGCCAGGCGGGACGGCCATACCCCCCCTTTCAGGCGACCCCGGGGACAGTTTTCACGTTTTATGACTGTTTTGGGGTGACATTGTCGTCCCGAAAGAGACATTTCCCGGATTTCTGTCCCTGGCGGCTCTTTTCCCGTGACTGAAACCCGGGGGTTTCAAAAATCCAGTGTCGGTTTTTCAGATTGATTGAATATCTGACTCAGCCCGCCGTTTTGTCGCCTGAGAGGGGAAGCGGGTGACAAAACCGGTGGAATTGACACTTTTCGGGTGACATCCGCTATGCAGCGGGAGACAGAATGCGGGATTCTGTCCCCCGGGTCGCTTTGAGGGGTGACTCCCGGTCAGAACTTCACCCGGAGCCCCAGCTGCGCTTCAATGGCTCGGAAGGAAGACCGCCCTTCCCGGTACGCCGCGTGCCCCCAAAGGATCACGGATTTCGAGACCTCACCCTCTATTCCCGCGCGGACTTCCGCGAGGTTCCGGCTTCCCGAAATCACGCCCCGAACCCCATCCATCACGGCACCGAACGGCTTCGTGTCATGAATCCAGGAGAGCGACGCGTAAGGCGTGAGGCTGAACCCGGAGTCTTCCTGATGCATCCGATGCGAGAGGACCGCGGTCACCCGGGTCCGGAGGTTCCCGGATCCCGTGCTTTCAATCCCGGTTCCCACGGAATCCCGGTGAATCCCCGGCCTCACTCCCATCCGGATCGCCTGGAGTTCGAGTTTTCCAATGGTCTGATGGGTGACCCCGGTGTCAGAAGTCCACGCTCCCAGACTCCAGCCGTATCCGATTTCAACGGATCCCGTGAGTCCCCGGGCGTGGTAGGTCTCTTTCGGAAGTTCAGACCCCGTGACAGAGGCCGAGAAACGCTGATACTGAAGCCACGCGTCCGCGTAGGGACCGGTTCCGGCGGTGTACTGGGGGAGGAGTGAGGCGTAAACCCCGGCCGCCGCCCCGGTCACGCTGCCTTTAGAGCGGTAGCGGGTGACGTTTGACCCGGTGCGGGAACGTTCTCTTGCCGCCCCCGCGATGAGTCCCACCCGGAAAATTGAATTCTCACCTATCGGGTGTGCCGCGACATCGCCCCCAAACTGAACGACCCCCGAATTCGATCGTGTCGTGAGCTCGCCGTCCGCCATTCCAAACCGTGTGTGGCTCCCCGCGGTGCGGATCCAGAATCCAGGACCTGAAACTGAGCCGCTCCCGTCTCCCGCTCCCCTCACCCCGGTCCGATCCGAAAGCCTGTGAATGAAGAGCGTGTTCGCGGCGTAGAGGTTCGACGCGTAACCCGCCATCTCAGGGCGCACCGCGTGACGCGTGACCTGAGGGGCGGGGGATGGCGTTACTTCAGTCGGTGCCGGATCAGTCCCTAGAGCGGGATCCGGGGTCGGTGTCGTTTCCGGGTCTTCCGTATGCTCGCCCGACGGTTCTTCTCCGGTTCCGGCAGCCGGAGCAGGAGTCGAAATAATGACGGTATCCCCAGTCGGGGTTACCGGGGTCTCTTCAGACTCCGCCGGGGTCGGATCGGTCTGAGGGACTGTACCGTCCGCAGTGCTGATGAGGTACCAGTTCCCTTTTTTTGTCACCAGCGAATAGTCATACGCTCCAGCCGCCACCCGGTTCGCGAGCGTAAAGACGCCGTCAGACTTCCCTTTTACGGTGATGAGCTCAATTCCCTCCACAGTCAGCCCGCCTGTGCCGCCGGCGTTTGTGACCGTGATCGAGGTGTCACCCGTGGTGCTCCCGTTCACCACGAGGCGGTCGGTCGGTGAGTCATCCCCTTTGAGAACCGCGGTCATCGAGAGTGAGGTGTTGGACGCGAGATAGTCACCCGCCACCGTGAGCGTCGTGCCTTGGAAAGCCCCGGAGCCGGCTGCGGGGAACGCGATCCGGCTCTTATTAGCCACAAGTGTGGTGATCGCGGAATCCCCCGTCATTTGCCAAAGGCCGCCCGAGAGACTCACTTTCGCGGTGCCGGTGTCAAGGAGTGCCGCTCCTATCCAGGTACCCGAAATCCGGAGCGCGGCTTCGGCCCCGTCACTTACCTTGAGGTCCCCGGTCGCAGCTGTGCCAGTGCCGATATCGAGGTCAAGCACCGACCCCGCGCCGGACGATTGAAAGACGAGGCTCGAGCCGGTGCCAGACCCCTCGATCACCCCGGTATCCGTCAGCGTCACCTCAGCGGCTGCCCCCGATTCGGAGGTCACAGTGCCCGTGAAGGACGCCTTCCCGCTGAGCCCGAGACGGATCACGGAAACCGTACCGGAAGCGGACAACGCGCCGGTCCCGGCCGCTGATTCATAAAGGTTTTCGGACGCTGAGGCCCCGAGTTCCGCCCGGAGGTTTCCGGTTATCTCCGCGGTTCCCCGGGCGTCAGACTCGATTGCAGAGCCGGCTCCTGTCGCAAGGCCGGACGTTACGGTGAAGGACGAGGTATCCCCCGCCGCGATATGCACCTTTCCGCCGTCCGCAGCGGAAAGGGCTCCCTCGAACGCTGTTCTCCCGGAGCCTGAGAGATCGAGGATGGAATCTGCTCCAATTGCGGATAAACCGCCGCTGACGGTACTCTTCGAATCGGTATCTGGGGTGGATATCAGGTAAACCGAACCGCCGCCCCGTGCTGCCGCGTTACCTCGCAGGATCGGACTTCGGCCGGTGAGCGTGAGGTACGCGATCGACTGACTCCCGGTCACGTCGATATTCCCCGTGACGGAGACGGTAGACGCGCTTTCCTGATCGTTCACAAAAACCGAAGCGCCGAGGGCGCTAACCGACAACGCGGCAGAAGTTCCCGAGAGGGAGAGACTTCCGGCCGAATTCACCATCAGGAGCGAACCGTCCCCCGTGACCGAGATCCCGGGGGAACCGGAGACCGAAAGCGTTCCTGAATCCGAGAGCGCGTCAATCGTGTGTGACCCGCTCTGTATCCAGACCCCGGGAGCCGCGCCGCCTTCGAGCGTCACCGAGTCCGTCGCGAGCCCGATCGGGTCCGTTTCGGACCCCGTGAGACCCGCACCCCAGGCCGGGGTGAGGAGTGAAAGAGAGGAAACCGCGGCGAAAACACACCGCGGCTGGAAAGAAAGGCAGGGAAAGAGCCTTTTCATCATCGCAATATCCTTTCTGATAACAATATGGGTTGTACAGCCCTCTCATTATCTGTTTCAGAATGTAACGGCCGCAAAGCCCAAAAGACGTAACCCGGATCCTCTCTTCTTCGTATCTCTTTTCATACCTATTGGACCTTGGGCCCAAAGAATTCGCTTTTTCCTATCGATTCATAGGATTAATGCCTCTGCCTGAAAAAAGACACCCCGTTTTGACAGTTTTTCGGGCCGTAATGACCTCCTTTTACCGGATTCCACCCTTTTCTCTGCAGCCTCGACATTCAAATTCCAGGATCGTGAGAGGTAAACGGGGATTCTTTCGTCCGGACTTAAAGTAGGTCGAAAACGGGGCTTAACCGGATCGGACTAGCACCGGGTGAACGGGTGTTCGTATCTCAGTAACGTGCCATTTTGAAAAACGTGAGGCTGATTTGTAGAGCGGAAATTCAGAGCGAAAACCCGGCATTTCAGACAGAATCCCGTCCTTATTCGATCTGTTTTTGTACCCAAAAAGGAATAACGGAATTACTGATGTACGGAAATAGAGGGACACCCGGTTTAAAAGCGCGGACTTCCCGCCGATTCCGGATTGGTCAGGATGACAGGTTCCGGTGTCAGGCTCCATGAAAAGAAAGCCCCGCGGAGACTGAATCCCCGCGGGGTTCGGGTTTGATGTGGTCAGAGTCCCGGTGCGGCCGGAACCCTCTCACCTATCCGATCAGAAGAGCGCCTTCACGCCAACCAGCGCTTCCACATTCCGGTAGCCGTGATCCCCGCCCTGGTACCCCGTGTAGGCCCAGAGGTTGAGGTTCTTCGTGATCCGGCCTTCGACCCCGAGTTTCACTTCGCCGAAGTTCCGGCCGCCGTCAATCGTGTCATGCACCCCATCCATCGCGGTGCCGAACGACTTCGTGTCGTGGACCCAGTTGAGCGTGAGGTAAGGCTTCACGGCGGTGCCCTTCGCGGTGTTCGTGAACTGATGGAAGAGCGTCGCGCCAAGCCTCGTTCTCACGTTCCCGGCACCGGTGCCCTGAACGAGCGTCCCCGTGCTGTCGATCACGTTATCCGCCCTGACGCCCATCCGGATCACCTGACCTTCAAGGCGGAGACGCGTGGCGTTCGAGACCGCGCCGTTCTGCCAATCCTTCAGCGCGAACGTGTAGCCAGCTTCCAGACTTCCGGTAAAGCCTTTCGAGTGATACGACTCTTCTTCCGCATAGTTCCCGACGGACGTCGTGTTCTTAAAGCGCTGGTACTGCAGCCAGGCGTCGACATAAGGGCCGTCCCCGGTGGCGTTCGAATTCATCCACGTCGCGTAGAGACCGCCCGAGAACCCGGAGACCTTGCCTTTCGATGAATAATCCGCCGTGTCGCTTCCGGTCTTATTGCTTTCGTGCGCGTAACCGGCCATGAGCCCCACATGCATCCGGTGCGTCCCTGAGGTGGGCCACGAGATCAGGTCACCCCCGAGCTGCACAAGACCCCAGTTCCCGCGGGTCGTGTTTTCGCCATCCGCCATCACGTTCCGCGTGTGGCCGCCCGCGGTCCGGATCCAGAAACTTCCGGCTTTCTTTCCAGCTGCCTTGATCGCGTCTGAGTACGCCGTTTCGCCGAGGCGGTCCGAAAGCTTCATCGCGAACATCGTGTTCGCGGCGTAGAGGTTATTCGCGTAGGAAGCGATCTCGGGACGGATCACGTGGGCCGAGAGATCAGAGGTCCCCGGGATCACGGTGCCCGACACGGTTTCAGGCGTCTCCACGGTGTTCATGAGGTACCAGCCGGAACCCGCCTTCCTGAGAGAATAGATATAGGCGCCGGACTTCAGCGTCCTCGGCATCGTGAATGTGGCGTTCGAGGAATCCCCCGTGACAGACACGAGTTCCACGCCGTCCGCCTTCGGTTCGCCGGTTGAGGGGAACGCCGTCACATTGATCGTGGTCGCCCCCGTCGCGGCTCCGGTGACCGTGAGGAGGTCAGAAGCGGAATTTTCGCCAGAGAGTGACGCAGACATATTGAGCGTCGCGTTCGATGCCGTATAGTCGCCGTTCACCGTAAGCGTGGTGCCCGTAAAGGATTCACCCGAAGCCGGAGTCGGGAACGAAATCGTGCCGTCTCCGATATTGAGGCCAGAGAGTTCTGAATCGCCCGTGAGGTTCCAGCTCACGTTGTCACCCTCGAAATTCACGCTGACACCGGGTGCGGGAGTGGATTCCTCTTCAGCATCCGCGGCATCGCCGGTCCCCGTGGCTTCTGTGGTGTCTGACGTATCCGTAAGGTCGTTCGACGCGGTATTCACGGCGAGAAGCCTTGCGAACCGGAGAACCCCATGCGTTGACGACGTGGATTCTGTCGTATCCGCTGTGGTTTCAGTCTTGGTTTCCGTATTGGATGATGTGTTATCCGTGATATCGACCGTGGAGTCTTCTGACGCCTCAACCACCGCGCCGTTCCACGTGCCCTTGATATTGAGGGCGACAGCGGAGCCCTTCGTCGCGGAAACGTTCCCGTTCCACGTGCCATTCATGTCAACCGTCATGATGCCGTTTGATGTGACCGAAGCACTGCCGTTCCACGTGCCGTTGAGGGCCACATCCATGCGGCCGGCGTTTGAGACCGTCGCGTCACCCGTCCACTGGTTCAGATCGCTCACCGTCACCGCGGCTCCGGATTCAGCTGTCGCGCTGCCATTCCACACACCCGAATCCGTAATCGTGAGCGTGGTACCGGAGTCAGACGCTTTCGCGTCCCCGGTCCACGCGCCTGATACATCGATTGTCATAACAGAACCTGAAGCGGCTGCTGCGCTGCCGTTCCAGGTGCCGGAACTCGTAATCGTCATCGAGGAACCGGTATCCTCGGTGCTTGCGTCACCGGTCCAGGTCCCGCTGTTATCCACCGTGAGGAGACTCGCCCCATCCGCTCTGGCGTCGCCATTCCAAACTCCGGCGTTATCCACATGGACTTCTGACGCTTTATCGTCATAGGAGTCTGTCGACACCGCGTCACCCGTCCAGACACCGGTCTCTTTAATATTGGCGTTCAGAACCGCGCCGTAATCGGATTTCGCGTCTCCTTCCCACGTACCCGCGATATCCGCTGTCAGATGAGCGTATACCCCGTTTTCAACGTCCGTCGAATACGCGTCACCGCTCCACTTTGCCCCATCCGCGACTGAAACACCAAACGTTCCGCCGCAATAGGCCCAGCCGTCACCCGTCCATGATCCTGAACCTATGATCGAGACGGAATTTTCGCCGGTGTAGTAAGCCGTGGATTCTCCGACCCACGAGCCTGAAACGGTGACATCTCCCGTTGAATAATCCCAGGCTTCGACCATACCGTTCATCGAACCGTTGATCGTAAGGGTCAGATCCGAATGTGAAGGATTACTGCTGTTTTGGTTCGCCTCAGCGTCGCCATTCAGAGTTCCATCGACCGTGACGGTCAGGGAGGAACCATTTTCAACATCTACGCCGCCAGTCTGTGTGCCGCTGACAGTCAGAGTTGTTTCAGAATTCCCTTTCGACAGCACGTCGCCATCCAGCGTGCCGCCAATCGAAAGTTTCATCGTGGATTCGTCTTCCGCCACGAAATCGCCGGTCACCTGGGTTCCAGACTCAGTTATTTCGGTGAATGAAGACCCCGACATCGCGCCGCCCGCGACATTTTTCTCTGTGATAGACCCAATAACGGCTTTGATTTCCGTAGCTGGAGAAATAACGACGCGGACACAGGAACTACTGGTGCAGGTAAAGATCGATTCTTCTTCCCGTGTCGGGAGAGACCCATGGACAGCGGAGAATCCCGACGTCTTTTCCGGGGCCGTCTGCACGGAGTTCCCGGTGAGCGTCACGGTGGTCGTGCCGCCATCGAGCGCATAGTAACCGCCATTCAGCACGGCGTTATTCGCATTCACGGTCATCACGGAATCCGTGCCATCCGCGAGACCGGATCCGGTGACGGTCGCCGTTGACCCCGTTTTCGGATCGACATTCAGCGTAATCGCCGCACCGTCCTTCGCGTACACCTGCCCCGTGAGGCTCGAATCCGTCCCAGTGAGATTGATTTCGGCAGCGGTATTCTCGTTCTGAGTGAGGACATTCCCCGTCATCACGACCTGAGCCGCGGTCTTTTCGCCATTCACGGTGAGTTTGAGGGGTGTGTCGCTGTCCCCATTCTCGATATCGATGACCTGATTATTACCGCCCGCGGTGTTTGAGAGCGTGACTGTGCCATCTGACTCAATATCAATCGTGCCGCCCGCGGAGTAGGACGAAGGCGTTTCCGCCCAGGGATTTCCGGAGAAGTTCGAGATCGGGGCGTATTGGGAATTCGCCGTGATCGAAACAGACTCAGTCCCATCAATGAGAATGGTGTTTCCGGTTCCGGTGAGGGTCAGCGCGTGGGCATTCCCCGAATTCGTGACTGACACCGTGTCACCGGTGACACTCTGGGTTTCGCCGGCCCCCGTTCCTGCGGTGACATTGATATAAGCGCCATCCGCGTTCGTTTCCAGCTCCGGAACGTCAGCCCAGGCCGGCTGCATGGCAGCGAAAGCGCCTGCCACGGCAAGCGCGAGGGCGCTTCGCAGATACCGTTTTCCTTCTCTTGACTGAGGCATCGACAGTTCTCCTTTCCTCACGGTCCGACAGCGGACGCCGGAGACTGTTCGTGACAAAACACAGGGATCGCCTCTGGTACGTTTGATTCACTGCCCGACCTATCAGAAGCAGGACGATTCCCGTGTTTCGTTCCGGGAGTCGGAAGACGACCGACCTTCCGCCGTTTTCCCCGGAAAACTCACTTTTTTCCAAAAAAAGCTACACGGAAATCGAACCCCTAAAATAATTTACATAGATCGTAATGTACAGAATATCCACATTGACTAAATTTTACAACCTTGTTAACCCGGTTGTTATGTTCCCTTGTTTACGATTATCTAATTGATTTATATCGTATTTGAATTTCATCCCGTAAAACAAAACGACAACCGCTGTTATATCTGTCAACGCTGATTCAATATTTATAGCGACACGGTAAATAGTGAATTCCGGGACACAAAAATCAGTACCAGGAGGCTTTCGCGCCCGCTTCAGACTACGGTATACCGCAAAAGAAAACCCTTCCGGGTTTCCCCTGAAAGGTTTGATCTAAACTAAGAAAAACAACTTAGGCCTTTGGATTCATGAGCCGGCTAAATAGTTTCCGCTCTCAAAATGGCTGTATCACAAAACAGGGCGCTTAGCCGGCTATGTCTTTGTATTTCAGAAGGAGGAAATCGTTAAGCCGCGACGCGAGTCCGCCGCTTCGTTTCACCTCATGCATGACCGCGCGCTTCACGGCTTTTTCAGTCGCGAAGAGCGTGAGTTCCCCTTTCTTCTCGCGGCCGTTTGAGAGCCGGGTCACCGCGGTGTAGAGAAGTTCGCGGGACCCCGCGCCTTCGTTTCCGTCGGGAAGCGTTACGGCAAGCCTCGGGTACGAAGACCCCTGGCTCTTATGAATCGTGATCGCGTAGGCGGTTTCGTGTTCCGGAAGGAGCGCGGCGGGAAGCGCCTTACGGCGGTTTCCAAACCACGCGACGATGCCGCCCGCTTCACCCGGCAGCTCCACCGCGACGTCGCCATTCGCGAGCCCAAGCGCGGTGTCGTTCCGCCGCACCATGATGAAGCGCCCCGGGTAGTGGACCGCGAGGGGGTCGGCCTTTACGGCCCGCTTCACGCGGGTCTCCATCCACTCGTTCACGGCGTCCGTGCCGTTTGTGCCTGCGTGGATCGCGGCGAGCACCCGAACGGCGTCCGCCATGGTCCAGAAGGCCGCAAGCGCCTTATCGTCCTCCGGGTCGCCTGAGGGAACCGCGGGGAAGTGATCCGCGGCACCGGGCTTGAGGAGGAAACTGAATTCCCGCTCGAGCCACGCGGCGAGTTCTTCCGTCACGAGAGCGCCGTAACGCAGCTTCTGCTCCTCATGCCACACGATCGGGTTATCGGCGTCCGTCACCGCGCCCTGCCTCAGAATCTCAAGGATCCGGGAGACCTTCGCGCGGCTCCCGTCCTCCGGCGTAATCGCGCGGGAGAGACGGTAGATGTTGGAGGTCATCGAGAAGCGGTGGCTCGACGTAAAGGCGCTGATCCAGGGGGAGAGCGCCCCGCGTCCGTCCGAAAGGTCCGAGAACACGGCGCCCGGCCCCACGGCGGAAAGCTGATCTTTGTCCCCTAAGAGGATGAGCCGCGTGCGGCGGGGATCGAGGATCGAGAAAAGCCGGTCCGCGAGGTCAATATCCATCATCGAGCACTCATCCACCACGAGGACATCCGCGGGGAGCGGGTAGTCGCGCGAGAGGCGCTTCCCGTTCACCGGCTCCAGAATCAGGCGGTGCAGCGTTTTTGATTGGATTTTCGCTTCGTACAGCATCTCCGCGTAATCCTCGAGCTCGGGGTCCGACTCCATCCAGCGGATCGCGCCGAGGATCGATTCATCGAGGTTCGAGGCCGCCTTTCCGGTCGGCGCGGCACCCGCGATCACAAGCCCCTCGTTATCCGCGAGAAGGGAAGCAAGAATCCGGGCGACCACCGTGGTTTTTCCGGTGCCGGGGCCGCCCGTGATGACGGTGAGCCGATGCCGGAGCGCGAGATCCACCGCGTCATCGTGGTCCGGATCCATCCGCCCTGTTCTCTCATCCGCCTCGCGGAATTTCTCTAGAGCGTCTTCCGCTCCTTCACCCGGGTCGTCAGTCGCGCTTCCCGTATAGTCGATCACGGCGCGCGCGAGCCGCATTTCTTCCGCGAACCGCCTCTGGACATAGAGCCGCTCCCCGGGTTCATCAATCACGAAGGGAGCGAAGTAGAGAGGCGTCCCCGGAGCCGCGGCGAGGTTTCCGGACGCGGTTTCCATCGGGACCGCCGCGCCGGATGCCGTCAGAATGTCGGTCAGGGCGTCAGAGGACAATACGCCCGCCTTCTCCCAGTCATCGAAGCTCACGCAGACCGAGCCGCTCGTCTCCCGGTTCTCTTCCACGGCGGCGAACGCGGCCATGGTTTGGAGGAGCGCCGCCTCCGCGTTCTCGGGAAGCTCCCCGTTTCGCTTCATCGCGGCGATGAGGAGTTTCGCTTCCCCCCGGAATCCCGCTTCCAGATCGGTTTCTTTATCAAGCGCCATGGTGTCAGTCCTCTCCGAAAAGCAGAGTATCCGCGAGCCGCACAAGCGACGCGTCGGGTTTGAGAAGGATGGAGGGCGGAATCTCAGGCGGCGTCTTCCCGCTGTAACCGCGGATAAAGACGTACGCCATGCCTCCGATCCGGTTCAGCGCCTCATCCGGCGTCTCATCAAACGCCTGACCCAAGTAACGCCTGAGCGCCACAAGATAAATCAGCGCCTGCCACCCGTACTTCTCTTCCCGCATGAGGGTCATGAGAGCTGCCGGGTTATAGTCCTCGGCCGCCCCACGGCGTTCGTCCCCTGGCTGGTCGGTCTTCCAGTCCGCGAGCCAGAAGAGCCCCGAGTCCTTCTCCTCAAACATCAGGTCGATACGGCCTTCGAGGTACCCAGCCAAACTCCGCTTCGCGTCCGCGGCGGCAACCGGAACAAGCGGGAGCTGCCGGTCAGATGGGAGCTTTGCGTTCGCGGCAACCAGCGTCCTGAAGAACTGGTCCGCCGTGAGACGCCGGTTCCGGACGTGGATCGAGAACGGCACTTCAGGGAGCGCGCACCCAAGCGGCGCGTTTCTGAGAGACACCGAGCCGTCGCTCGAGAACCCCGACATAAAGATCCCCCGGATCCGGTCAAAGAGCCAGGCTTCCGCCGCGTCCGATCTCACCTCTTCCCGGGTCTCGGGGTCATCCGAGCCGACCGAATCCGGGACTTTGTCAGAAAGAAGAGTGAGGAACCTCGAGTGGGTCACGAGGTCGTGGAACCGATCCTGCCCCGCTTTCTTCCCTTCGAGGAACGCGGGGTCGAGGTGGAGCCCGGCGTTCACCGCGGCTTCCAAGAGCCCATGCACCGCGTCACCCGTGTCCTTTCCGCCCCGGAGGAACGCCGGCGAATTCTTCCCCGGGTCTTTCTTCGCCCGGGTGTCGCCCACAATGTCGTAACCCTCGTCCGCGAGGTCGTCCGTCTCAAGTTCCAGACCGCGCGTAAGCCCCGTGTAGCTCGTGAGGTGCCACGAGGGGTAAAGCGGGTGCGGCGTGAGAACGGAAGTCACCGAGTCCGGCGACGCCCGGAGGTCAATCGGATCCGGAAGCTTGGGGTCCGCGGCGTAAAACTCCACGTTCACGACCTTTGCCGTGTCCTCCGGCGTCAGCGTTTCAAGGCTATCGGCCGCGGCAAGCATCAGCGCCTTTTTCTCCGGATCCTCGACTTCACTCGTCGCCTTCCGGATTTCCGCCGCCATCTCGTCCTTCAGCGTTCCGGAGGCGAATGGCGACTCGGTTTTCAGCCGCTCGCTGAATGTTTCGAGCGCCTCATTCATATTCGTTCCCTTGAACGACTTGCCCCCTGGCAGCCCGAGGAGCTCGGTCCAGACGGATATGTTGAAATTCCACTGGAGCTTCTTCTTCGCGCAGTTAGGGAGAATCGGAAGAACAAGGAGCGCGCTCGCCCGGGTCGCCGCCACATAGGCGAGGCGGTAGAGTTCGTTATCCTCTTCCGCGTTCGCTTCACTCTGCCGGTCCTCATTCGGATTGAAGAGCGCCTCCCAGTCACTCTCCCCATTCCGGAAAAACGATATCGGCTTTTTCCTATGCAATCGGTTGCTCAGACTGCCCGAGTCCGGAAGGAACACCACCGGGTATTCAAGGCCTTTCGACGAGTGGATCGTCACGACCCGAACAAGCGATTCATCACTCTCCACCCGGATCTCGCGCCCGTCCGGAGCGGACGGCTTCGGGTTCGAACCATTCACCCGCTGGACTTCGAGGTCATACCAGCGAAGCAGCCCTTCGAGATTCCGGATCCGTTCGTCCGCCGCGTGAAGCAGCTCCGCGATATGGGTCCAGTTCGTGATGCTCCGTTCGCCTCCGGTTCGGCCGAGATTCTGACGCACCGTCTCAAACGCTGAGAAGAGCCTCGTGAAAGCGGCGGAGAGCCCCCGCTTCTGATAGTCATCCGCCATCGTCCGGAATTTCTCGAGATCAGCGAGATAAAGGTCATCCGCCCCGTCCCCCATAAGATCGGGAAGCGTCCGGCCGCAGATCCGGGTCGCCCGGGCGGAATTCACCGCGGTGCGGCTCTCCGGATTCGCGGCGGCGCGGAGCACGGCAAGGATTTCGTACGCTTCATCCGTCCCGAAAACATCTTCCGGTTTTTTATGCAGTGTCCGGATCCCGAGAGACGCGAGTTTCGATTCGACCGGGTACGCGTCTTTATGGTTCTTAACGAGAAGCGCGATGTCGCCCGCCCGGATCCGGGATTCGGCAAGCGTCCTCTTCGGATCCGCGAGACGGTTCCCGACATAGACTTCACGCGCCGGATCGAGGAGCCAGGCGATGCGGCGGGCGATCAGCGCCCCGTCCGTTTCCCGCATGGCAGCCGCGCTGCCGCAG